>Ga0207134_1017_pt1 | contig 56491 bp, 62 predicted proteins | sample Alteio_BWMinHeat_12_FD_153527 | JGI IMG/M metagenome (GOLD analysis project Ga0207134, IMG submission 153527) | Enriched cells from forest soil in Barre Woods Harvard Forest LTER site, Petersham, Massachusetts, United States -... | ecosystem: Environmental > Terrestrial > Soil > Temperate forest >... | reverse complement strand
GTGGGTGGGCATCAGGAGCGCGGAAAGCGCGGAGGAACAGAAAATGTCGCATCGATCGTCGGCGTCGGAAGAGCCGCGGAGCTGGCTGCCGCTCGCCTGAAGGACGAAAACCTTCGCGTTCGCAAGCTTCGGGATGATCTCGAAGATTTCATTCTCTCCGAGATTCCGGACAGTTTTCGAAATGGGAACAAGGATGAGCGAATCCCCAACACCACCAGCATTTCCTTTAACGGAATCGACTCTGAATCAATTCTCATGCTTCTGGACCAGCACCACATTTGCTGTTCCTCCGGTTCGGCCTGCACCACCGGTTCGTTGGAGCCTTCGCATGTGTTGAAAGCGATGCATGTCCCGCTTTCCCGCGCCAAGGGGAGCATCCGTTTTAGCTTGAGCGTTTACAACACCGCCGAGGATGTGTGTCGTGTGCGCGAAGTGCTCCCCAACATCATCGCCAAGCTCCGATCGCAATCTCCTGTGGCCGTATGATCTTTCTCGGTTCCTGATTTCTCGCAAAGGCGCAAGGAGGGATTCACCAAGATGATCTTTGCGTGAGGGAGGAGAGCGTGAAGGTTGTAATGAAAGACGAGAAAGGGTGAACGAGTTCATCCTGGCGATTAGGCAGTGAGCTGCTTGAGCAGCGAACTTCCGCCGTTGGGCCAGGTGATCGGCGGCGCCTGCATCGACCCCAACGCGCAAATTCTCGTGAAACCGAGATTCCTGAGCATGGGAATATTTCCGTGAAGTTCCTCATTCGAAAGATCCGTGCCAAGACATTGAAGATTTCCGCGCCAGCCATCGAGTGCGTTGCCGAGAGCGTTGAAGTCCTGAATGGGTCGCAACCAGATCGTCCGATCAAGACAGCTCGGGAGAAATTCGTGATCTTTTTCGAAAAGGACGGTCCAGGGCGATGTTTTTGAAAACCAGACCCGGCAACGCTCCGGATCCTGGGAGCTGGCCCATATTTGATTCTGACGGAGGCTGCCAATGACCAATTCCTGCTCGCGTGAAAGCGTGCCGATGGGAAGTTCAGAATCCAGCCGGCGAAGCTCTTCGGCGAGCCGGGTGCCGAAAGCAGTCCATTGCCGTGTGGAAGGATTTTCCAGATAGAAGCAGTGCGGTGAAAGGCAGCCTTGCTGATCGTAGAGGGCGACATCCATCGCGGCCGCCGCGGCCGTTTCATCGAGGTGCTCCAGGCCTCGCTGCGAAATGAATCCAACGCTGAGACGGTTCCCAAAGCCGATAAACCGCTTGCTGGGAGGTTGCAGCCGTCTCCATTCCTCCAGTGTCGCATCCGATCCGTAGACGACGAGCGAGTCGGCTTCCTCCGCGAATGTCCGGTTCAAACCCATGTTGGCGGAAGACCAGTGCGCGACTGCCAGTACATCGGTCAGTTCCAGGTCCGCATCGGTGAGGGATCGTGCCAGAAGGACGGGGAAGTGAAGGTCGCGTTCGGAGGTCCTGATAAAGTTTGGCGACTGGATGAGGAGCCCATGGAAGAGACTCTGTACCGCGGGGGCGAAAAGGCTTCCCGGGGCGACATGCCCGATCAATCCCGAAGCCGGCTTGAAAAATGTATCCAACTCGTTGCTGCAATAATCCGTCAAAACCTCCCGCGTGATTTTGGAAAATGTAAGATCGATTCCCTTTGCAATGATTTCCCGGGAAAAACCGGTATTTTTAGGCATGAGATCGAGCGCTTTTTTCCGCAGTGAGTAGCTTTCAAGACACCAGCATTTTGAGATTCCTGCGAGGGTCTGGATGATGTGTTCGCGGGTTTTCTTTCGTATCACCTCTTGTCCTTGCAGGCGAAGGTGTCCGGTGATCTCGCTGAGCGAGCCACGTGAGAGGGGCGTGCGAACATCAATGGGTAGCAGTCGGGGAGAGTTCATGGTCAAGTCGTGAGTGAACAGCCTTTTTGCGGCGCGGTTCGAATACGGCCGTCGAGGACAAAACCGCCCTCCGCTGCATGGGCGACATCTTCGGTTCGGATCGCAATCGCGGAGTCGACGTTTGCCAGATCAAAGATTTCCAGCACGCCCTTTTCTGCCTCCGGCACGGGAGCGCCGCTCAGGGGATGGACGATGCGCCACCGGACCCATGGCGGGGCATGGAACGCGCGCACCTCCGCGCCCGGCCGGGTATAAAATTGCGAGGAAAGTTCACACATGCCGTACTCGCTCAGGACCGAAAACATGGAAATTCCAAGCGTGCCGCGAAGCCGTCGATAGAAGTGAGGCAACGGAATCGCTTCCGCAAGCCCCTTGAATCCGCCCGTTTCCATCGCCAGCAGGTGGCTTTCAAAGCCAAAGGATATTTTGCGCGTCTCACAATGATTCAGGAAGCGGTGCAACGCGAGGGCGGTTCCGAGGAGCCAAACCGGGCAGCCTTCCTTTTGTGAAAAGGCCAGAAGTTCCGCGAGGTCTGCATGGCTTTCGACAAAATCACTCTGAGGATCGCCGAAATGATCGATCAGCGTTTGAAACATATGGATGAGCGACGAGTCAGGCGCCTCCTCCGGTGTGTGGGAGTGGGCGAGGATTCGAACACGATTCGACGGGCGCGACGGCCATCCCTGAATGATGCTCAGCTCGTACAAGTTGGTGCTCTTGAAATAATGGGAGCTTCGCGCGGCGGATGTCGTGCCGCTGGAATGAAAGATCTTGCGCGCTTCCGACACCGAAAATGTCGAGACCGCGCTCTTCTTGAAGGCAACGATGGGCAGGGCGGGAATTTCCTCCCAACGCTTGATTGCTTCCCAACGTTCGTAAACCGTTGCGGCATAGTACCCGTAGGCGGGGTTTCCGCGGCATTGGTGTTGAAACGACTCGCAGGCAAGGCGATTAAAATCGCCTTCACCCGTCCGGATGAAGGAGTCGATCCTGGCTTCAATCGATTTCATCGAGCGCCTCGCGGATTTGTTCGACGGCGAATCTCAAATCCTCCTTCGAAATTGAAAGAGGTGGTGTGATGGCGAGAACTTCCCCCTTTTCCCCCTCGGCAAGAGCGATGATGCCGCGTTGGAGCAACGTTTCACAAGCCCGAACCGCCTTGCCTGGCGCCAGCTTGATGCCAAACATCATTCCGATCCCGTTAAAACGGCGAATATTCCCATCCGCTCCCTCGAGCAGATTCCATAAAATTTCATGACTTCTTGCCAGGCTTTTTTTCCAGGACGGGGCTTTCCAGGCTTCAACCGAAGCCAGGCCGGCGGCGCAGGCGAGGGGGTTGCCCAAAAACGTCGTTGTGTGGATGGACTCGCCCCTGGTTTTCGGCCATGCGCGCATCACTGATTTTTTTCCGACGCATGCCGATAGCGGGAGGGCGCCCGTGAGCGCTTTTCCAAGGCAAATGAGGTCCGGGACGACGCCGCTGTGCTCCACGGCGAACATTTTTCCCGTCCGCCAAAAGCCCGTGAAAATTTCATCTACGACCAGAAGCGTGCCGGTCCGGTCGCATGCCTGGCGAAGCAGAGGCAGAAACGCTGTCGGCGGAATCACGATCCCGCCGCGGCCTTGGACAGGCTCCACAAGAACGGCCCCAAACTTCCTGCTCTTGAGCAGAGTCAGGATTCGTTTTTTCAAGCGCGGCAGATCCGTGTCGGAGCGGGGATAGCGCAGGAAAGTGGTGAGCTTGCGAAGTTGCGCCGAAAAGGGTCCGCGGAAATCGTTGCGCCACGTGGCTTGAAGTGCCCCAAAACCGACGCCGTGGTATCCGCCCTGGAAGCCGACGATGCGATTGCGGCCGGTTTTCAGAAGCGCGGTCTTGAGTGCCACCTCGACCGCTTCGAAGCCGGAGTTGCCGAGGACCGTTTGGCCCTGGATGCGGCCGCCGGTCCAGCGTTCAAAAGTGATTTTGGAGAGCTCGGCGAGCAGCCGGACCTTCAGCCCGGTCGGGTGGACATCGCCCATGCCGTGGAGCAGGTCCGAGGACTGGCGCTGTAATGCATTTCGAATGGAATGGTGGGTGTGGCCAAGTGAAGCGACACCAAAGGCGCTTGTCAGGTCGAGATAACGGTTGCCGTCCGCGTCCCAAACGTTGCAATCGAGTGCCTTCTTCCAGAAAATCGGCCCCGGTGGCCCGAGAAACGTCACATTAGGCGACTCGTACCGGGCCAGTTCCTTCGCGAGCCTCCGGGACCTGGGTCCGGGAACCGTGGTTTTCAACTTCGGAACCATCTTATTGAATTTTGAATCGGTTTCAAACACCCCGTTGATTCGGGGGCCAGACAAACTTGTGCAACTGAAGCTGGAAGCGGACTGGCAGCTTATCCTCGAGGATCCAATCGACCAACAGCTTCGGATCGATGCCGAGGTGGCCGGTGGTCTGGCCTTTCAGCCCAACGTGGCGGAAGACGGGCGAGAAGAGGATGGTGTTTACCTTCCGGTAGAGGCCGTGTTTTTTTACCGTTTCGCGGGACCATTCGTAATCTTCCCGCGAGCCGATGACGAACTTCACTTCATCCTTGGACTGGAGATGCGGGATGTTTTCTAAAAGGTTTTTTGCACATTCACCGCTTCCCGGCGTTTTCAAGTCCATGATCCGGACCACACGCGGATCAATGCCCGAGATGTCGTGGGCTCCGCTGGTTTCAAGAAGGACGGTAAGCTCCCGGTCACAAAGTTCGGCCATCAGGGGCAAAACGTTCTGTTGGAGCAGGGGTTCTCCGCCCGTGATTTCGACGAGCTTGCATCCGTACGATTCGGTCTTCTTAAGAATCGCCTCCAAGGTCATCGGGCTTCCTTCGGTAAAAGCGTACGTCGTGTCGCAGTAGGTGCAGCGCAGGTCGCAAGCGGTCAGCCGGATGAAAACGCAAGGCAGCCCCACGTAGGAGGACTCGCCCTGGACGCTCAGGTAGATCTCATTAATTTTTAATGTTGGTTCCGGCATTTTTTTCAAGGTGATTGAGGAGAATTTTTTTCAAGCGTTTCCCGTCGCTGTTCGAGATGTCGGATCTGAGAACGTAGACGAATGGAACGGGAGTTGCCCTTGAGTATGCCACGAACCACGATCCATCTATATCGGACCCGGTTTTACCGCAAAGTCCCGGCATTTCGGGCTGCGCGATCACCTGGTCAAGAAGGTCATACGTTGGCTGGGAAATTCCCTCGACCTGGCGCTGAGCCACGCGTGATACAAAGACCACCTCGTCTTGGGGAGTGACTGTGAATGCCTTCCCCCGCGTGATGCGAGGCGGCGGTGGCATGGTGTTATCCACCCGGGGAAAATATTTCCATTGAGTCAGATATTTTTCGAGGCTCGGAATGCCCAGGTTCATGACAAGCTGTTCGAAGAAATCGTTGCTCGACAACTCCATCGCCTCCTGGAGCGTGAGTTGCGAGGGAACCGAGGTTCGATCCGAACAGGTGTAGGAGGATTTCAGGTCGATGACCTTTTCCTGGAGGGCCATCAGTGCGAGGGCGACTTTGATGGTGGAAGCAGGACAGGTGCGCTTGGCGAGAAGCTCCTTCTTTCCGATCACTTCGGTCGGGTGGTCCGGATTGTCAGCGCGGGCGACGACCATCAACTCATGCTGCGCGTCGATATCTCCGGCGTTTGCCGTCGCAACCGATCCCGCGCACAGCAGAAAAAAGATGAATTGGCAGGCGCTCAAGGTTCCGATAGAGGAAGAATTTTGTCGGTGCCCGACTCGATTTGCTCCAATTTCACGTCCAGCTTGTTGAGTGCCTTCGACGATTCACCGTACTTCTTGGAGGCATTTTCGAGGTGCGTGCCGACCATTTTGAATTGCTCGTTGAATTTTTCAAAATCGATCCTCAAACGGTTCAGGTCATCGATGATTTCACCGGCGCGCTCCTCCACTTTCATTCCGCGCAAGCCGAGCAGGATCGTCCTGAGATAGGCGTAAAAGCTGTTGGGCGACACGGGAATGACCTTTTTGCTCATGCAATAGGTCAGATTGGGATGATCCTCCGAGTCCGAGCCGCTGTCCTTGATGATGGTTTCGTAGTAAATATTTTCGGCGGGAATGTACATCAATGCAAAGTCGTAGGTTCCCTCGTCGGGACGAATGTATTTTGAGGAGATGGCATCGACGTGCGCTTTGACGTCCCGGACGAACTGCTTCGAAGCCGCTGACTTTTCCAGTTCGCTTTCTGCGGAGATCATTTTTTTGAAATTTTCCCACGGGTATTTGGAATCGACCGGGACGTACTTCTCGCCGAGCCGGACGACGGCATCGACGATCTCGCCGGATTTGAAACGATGCTGGAGCGAGTAGTGTTCCGGCGGAAGAATTTGCGAGAGAAGATCTCCCAGAAAAAGTTCGCCCATGCCGCCACGAAACTTTGGAGCGCGAAGCATGTCTTCCAGCGAAGCGATGTTCTGGCTGATGGTGAGGATCTGTTCGTTGGTCTGCGATAATTTTCCCAGGCGGTTCTGGACCTCGCCGACCACTTTCGTCGCATTGTCGAGGCGCTCGCTCAGTTGCTGGTTGCCCTGCTGGAGCTTTGCGCTGACGCTTTCGTTGAAGCGATCGAGCCGATCCTGAAAGCTTTGCATTTGCTGCTGGAGCAAAAGAAGCGTCGGGTCGGCGCGCACATTGTGTCGTTCCAGGGCCAGCCAGACGACTCCCGCCACAAGCAGCAAGGCCACGATGAGAATGGCGATATCCACAGTCCGGGAGTGTAGTCTTTAGTCGAACAGACCTCCAACCAGAAAACGGCCAAATCGCTGTATTTGGCGGGACAAAACGTCGGATTTGACCGGTTTATGCCGCCAGAAAAATTGTCAAGGCGGCTGATCGGCCTTCACTTCGGGCCGCCGCTCATTTAGAAAAGGGGTTCAATGCCGGCCAAAGTCATCGCAATTGCCAACCAGAAGGGCGGGGTGGGAAAGACCACGACCTCCGTCAATCTGGCGGCTTGCCTGGCCGACCAGGGTTTCCCAACGCTTCTGGTCGACTCCGATCCCCAGGCCAACGCCACCAGCGCGGTGGGCATCGCCAAGACCGAAGGAGCCAGCATTTATGATGGGCTGACGGGCGAAGCGCTGCTTCAGGAAAAGGTCCGTGAGACGATCTTCCCCAAGCTGTTCCTGCTTCCGGCCGAACGAAACCTTGCGAGCGCCGAGATCGCCATCGCCCGGATGGATGACTATCTCCAGCGCCTGCAATCGGCGATGCTGCCGCTGAAAAACTGCGGATGGTTCGAATATATTTTAATCGATTGCCCTCCATCGGTCGGAGTGTTGATGATGAACGCCATTGCCGCGGCTGACACGGTTCTGATTCCGATCCAGTGCGAATTTTTTTCACTCGAAGGGCTTGGATCGATGTTGGAGACGATTGAGCAGATCAAGAGTTCCGGAGCGAACCCGGGACTCGAGCTCGAAGGCATCGTGATGACGATGTTCGACCCCCGGACCAATCTTTCCCAGCAGGTGATGAACTAAGTCCGCAACCACTTCGGAGAAAAAGTTTATCAAACCCCGATCCCGCGCAGCGTTCGGGTCAGCGAAGCCCCGAGCCACGGCCGGCCGATCATCCACTACGATCGCGCCAATGCCGGATGCCTTGCCTACGAAGCTGTCTGCCAGGAATTTTTGCAGCGCCAGGCCGGCCGGATCCGCTTTGTCAACGGCCACACCGAAAAGCCCGCGGCTGAACCTCCGCCGGAAGGGGTCGTAAAGCAACCCGAAGCTACCGGCCCCGACATTCTCCTGACTCCACCCGAGCCGATTCCGGCGAATCCGGCGCAACAATAGCCGGAGTTGATTTTTGCGAACGCCCGTTTATTCTTTCTGGCTGGTAATTAAATGCGCCCATAGCTCAATTGGATAGAGTATCGGCCTCCGAAGCCGAGGGTTGTGGGTTCAAATCCCGCTGGGCGCACCATCTTGAGGGAAAATCTTACGTCTTCACGGGTGTCTTTGCAGGAGTAGGAGGAGGCTTCCCGAGGCGAAGCTCGCAGCGAGTTTATTTTTGAAAGTTATTCTGATCCGGCTTCGCCGTGGCAGTCTTCACTTCTGCTTCGCTGTGAGCGGAGATTGGAGCTGGCTGCTCGAGCAACCGAGCGAGTTCTTTGGCCATCTTGGCATTCTGCTCTTCGAGGATCGGCACGACTGTCCGGGCATCGGCGATATTGCCCTGCTTATAATAGACGACGCCGAGACTGAGCAACGCTTCGGGAAATGGATTCTGGACCTGGATTGCCTGTTTGTAAGCGGTGACTGCCTTGGGAAGCACGCCGGCTTTCTCGTAGGCTAAACCAAGGTTGTACCACGCATGAGCATAATCCCTCTTGAGTGCCACGGCTTTCTTCAGCGCGATGACGGCGTTCTTCCATTCTCCATGCTGGCCGTAGGCGACGCCCAGATCATTCCAATAGGTGGCGTTCTCCGGCTCGTCTTTGACTTTCTGTTCGAGAATCGCGATCTGGGATTTTGGCGCTTCTTCGGCGCCCTGCAGGTGTGTCCCGACCAACAGGATGGCGATCATGACTAAACCCGGAGGAATCAAACGCATGGGGAATATTTAACAACCCCAGCTGCCGCTGGCAAGGCACCTCCGGATGAGGCGTTGACTTCATTTGACCATTTTTTCCCGGCTTTGCCCCGTTTAAGATCAATTACGAAGAACACGAAATTCACGAAGAAAAGCGCGTAAACGCTGGAATGGAACACCTTCGTGTGCTTCGTGGTGAGAAAAAATCGGGCAGCGCCCCGAATAGGGTGGCAAGCCGGTCATTGTTGGAACACTCCGAGCCGAAAGGTCTTCGGGTTGCCCCATTCGCGGTAAGGCGAGGTGGACATCAGTGTCTCCTGGAAGGGCTTTTCCGCGCTGTCGGTATCGCTTGGGTCGATGTTCACGCGAAACACCCGACCGTCCGCGGGTCGGAACTTGCCGAGCAAGGCCCAGGGAATCCGGGCCTCGATCCGGTAGCCTTTATCGCTTTTCGTGGACTTGATCTCGATCTCATCGGTATGTTTTTTCAATAGCCCGCCGGGAACCCAGTCGATGATTCCCGCAGGATGGTCGGCGAAGTTTCCGGGACTTAGGCCGAGCTGCCAAACTCCCTCGCCGGGGACCCCCGAATCCTTATTTTTTTCGGGATCGAGGTCGAGCCAGAGCTCGATATGATCGCCATTCACCATTTTTTTCGTCTCGAACGGCTGGACCACATGGTCGTCGGTGACGTCGATGGCAAAATAAAAGTTATTTTCATCCCACCCGATCCAAGCCTTTGCCGAAAGATCATCGGCCGATTTCCAGGCGCCCTTTCCATAGACCACTTCCTTAGGCTCCTTGATTTCGACGGTGGGAGCTCCGGTCCATTCGGAAAGGTCGCCGTCGATTTTGGGAGGTGTGGCGACCCGTTTGGCCGTCAGCGTTGGAAGAACGGGAAACTTACGGTTGTCGACGATCACCTGCGGGCCGGGCGTCAGCCCGGCGTAGGAAGCATAGTGATGCACTGCGATCCCCGCGTAGGCGTTGTTGGTGCTGAAGTGTTGTTGAACTTCATTCAACACCTTCTCCATTCTTTCAGATCCCTCGTCCCAGAAAGTCAGCATCGGCGTGACGCCGTATTTTTTGTTGGGCCGCTGGGTTTCCACTCCGATCACCACCTTTTTGCCCTTTTTGGCGGCGACATCTATGATGTCTTCGGCACCGTCAATAATCATGCCGGCATTATCACGATAATCCATAAGACCCAGATAATCGGAGCTGTCGATCAGCGATTCCAGCAGAGGCGGATCGTCGGCGTACCCGACGGGGATATCGATGCCAAGAAGCATGCTGCCCCGGATCTCCTTGAACTTCTCGTAATATTTTTTCATGCTTTCCATGTACCGGTTTCTCAACCGGTCATCCTGAGTCCACATGACGCCCATGGTGTGGGGCTCAATATCGAGGTGGAGGCCGTCCAATCGCGATTCCTCAGGCACGGCCTGGTTGTAAGCGGCAATGTTCTCGATGATCTTAAAGCCCGTTGAAGTGGAGTATGACATGTCGGCGCTTCCCGCCAGCAAATGCACGCGAATCTTTTTCGCGTGGGCCGCCTTCACAAACGCAGCAATCTGTGGGCGGGCATCCTCCTGTTTGAGTTTCATGTAAGGAAGATTAAGGTAGATGTCGCTGATTCTTGACGCGCCGGAAGGCGGTTGAGCGCAGAAGGCGAAAAACTTCCCGGTTTTTTCCGGGTTGAAAATCACCTCCCAGCTTTCGCCCCAGACCCATGTCGCGCGCCTCGAAGCGTCCTGATTTTGCGGAGAGATGGGTTCCTGGGCCGCGGCATTCCAGGAAAAAATCGCGATCAAGATCCCTTGGAGCAATCGCTGATTTATTCTCACCGCACTCCTGGGCTGCTTAGTAGTTGGGAGAAAATTCCAGGTCTTTGACCTGAAGGTCCATTTTTTTCACTTCAGGGTCGTCGAAAACGAGGCTGAGCCAGGTGACTTCCGAAAGATCAAGCGGACCGAAATGTTCGAGCGGTATGTTGACTCTTTGCCAGTCCTTGTCGAGCTCCTGGACTTGCTTCTTGGACAGATATTTGTCGATGGGATCGCTCATGCCCCACGGTTTTGAATCCGCGGTTTCCACCCGGCTTTTTTCGGACTCCAGTTTGACTTTGAATGCGCCCTTGTCAGTCCGGCCCCTCACATAGAAGGAAAGATGAAGTTGATCGGAGACATCCAATGATTTTCCGGCCCTCTGAAGCGAGGATCGATACTCAATCGTCTGGTCCTTGAGATCTGCCTTGGCGCGATCCATCTGGATCATCAGGCTGATCGAAGTGCGGACGTCATTGTCCGGTTCGCGCCTGATTTCGAATCCTCCCTGGACCGGCGGAAGAGTCTCCCATTTCGCACCGAAGAGATTGCTGCCCTGGCGGAACTGATCGATGAGGATGGGTTTGAGGTTTCGGCGGTTCTCGCAGAAATTGGGGTTGAACATCCGCTGGACGGCATAGAACGCCTGCTTTGGACGCACGGTGTACTTGACCTTTGACTCTCCATCGACGCTGATAATTCCAAACCATTCCTCCGCGTCGTCGCGTGCATGGTAGTTCATGTGCGCCTCCCGCGAGACCAGGCTGGCCGCTCCGCTCTGCTTCCACCATTCGTCGTTCCATTCAAAAACACAGCCTCCGGCCAGGGGGCTTTCAGTGGTCACGATGTCATGCCAGCGTGCGATCAGACCAGCAGCCTGGTCGCGCTCATTGTTCCCGGTGTCCGTTGGATTATCCGGAGCCGTCGAATATCCGAATTCACTGATGATGAGAGGCTTGTTGGGATAGTTCTTTTTCAAGCCTTCCAAGTAGCCCTGATAGCTTGTTGGGGCATACGAACCTTTTTTGTAGGAGGCAACATTTGGAGGCCAGTAGGAGTAGACGTCAAAGAGAAGATAATCGAGGAATTGGAGCCGCAGCCACTGGTCGGATGGCGGCCAGTTGATGTGGCTGAAAAGAAAATTGTGTCCGTACGTTTCCCTGGCGTATTTACGGCCATAGTCGCACATTTCGGCAAGAAAACATTCCGTCGCCCCCGCATTCTTGGGCGTGTGGTAGTATTGTCCCTTGTATTCATGAATTTCAGGGTGTCGGCTGTCCGTTCCATTGATGGAAGCGGTGTCAAACTCCCCGCCGATCCAGAACCCGAGGATTGTGTCCGTGTAATCGGTGCCGTTCAAATTGTGCAAGTAGTCAATGGCGTGCTTGATCTGACGCCGGACGCCCTCCTTGAAATGAGAGTCCTGGAAATCGGGAGGATTCTGTTCGATCCATATCCCCTGCAGGATCATGATACCGCTTGCGCGAGCCTCCTTATAGATCCGTTCGGAACGCAGCCAGTAGATCAGAACAGTGTTGACCGCGAGTTCGCGCATTTTTTTCATGTCCTCGGCGACATTGGCCTTCTTAATTTCGTCGCGGTTCGATTCCCCAGGGTAGAATGGGGAATAGGATATTCCCTTCACAAAGAAGGGATTCCCGTCGACCACGAATTGAGTCTCGCTCACCTTGATTTCTTTCAAAGTCGCAGGAGTCGGAGAATTGACGGCTCCGGCGAGCGTATTGGTATCCGCGGCCTGGGACGCGGGCGCAAGAAGGCACATTAAAAGGAAAAGGGAGGTCTTCATATCCAATGGAAGGACGCTTACTTGCCTTCTTCCACCTTTTTTAAGTAGGGATCGTAATAGTGGATGGCGATGCCGTCGAAGCTCTTATATTGGCAAAAAAAATCCTCCGCGGCCTTGATCTGGTATTGGATCTCGTCATAGCCTTTATCGGCGAAGGTGATCTTGGGCAACATGATGCTGGTGGCCACAAAACCCGCGTATTCAGTTCCGCTCTGAGCATCCTTGATGTTGCGGGGTCGCACGTCTTTCGCCCACTCCACGTTGGCGGCGATGCCGAACTCAGCATCCGCCCGGATCTGTTCCAACTTGTCTTTGAGCTCCGGGTAGGAGGATGCTCCCAACCGCTTGGCGATTTCGGTCACTGCCTTGAGCGCTTCTTTTTCCTGCTCGGGAGTCGGATTCGGCTTGAGCTCGATGCCGACGTGCAGGTTGTTGCCGTCGTCCAGGATCTGAGTTCGGAAACCGTTGATCCGGCTGCGGTGCGCAAAGTCTTTGGCTTTGTCCTTGAGAGCCGCCTCAAATGTTTTTCGAGGCAGGCCCACCGCGAACCAGACCAGCGTCGGCTGGTAGGTGAAGGTTTCGATCCCGAGATAAACCTTCCCTTTTTTCGTCTTGTCCGCGTACTCCATCAAATCGCGCCCATGGGCGATGATCCCGTCGGCGCCATCCGCGGTGTCGCGATAGTCCATGACTCCGATGTTATCCAGCAGGTCGATGCAGTGATGACTGGCGGGTTTCTCAACGCCGTTGTAAGCGACGAGCCCGTTGATCTTGCCGGTCTTTTCGTCCTTCTCCTGCCACCAGAAGGGGATGTCGATGCCAAAAACCATTCCCGGCTGCGTGTGGACCCGCTTTTGGATTTCCACGCTCAGATCGAGGAACTCCTTCAGGATCTGCTTCCGGCGATCCCAATCGTACCACCCGATGATTAAATATGGCTCGTTGTCGAAATGGATCCCGTCATACCTCTCGTCGGGTTTTGAGTTCTTGTTGAATTCCAGCACGGCGTCGACGATGGCCAGCGGCACCTGATGATATTCTTTTTGTGCGAACTCGGGAAAACCATCCAGGCCATGGACTTTCAAGCCTGCCTGGTGGGCTTCTCGAAGAAAGTCGCGGAGCTTGTCCGGGTGCTTCAGAATGCATTTGACCGGCGGCGGCGGCTGATTCTGGACGTAAACCTGGACATCCGGGTCAAACGAGTAATCAAGTTGCACCCAAAGCATGCCGATGTTTTCCTTCTTGCAGAGGTTTAAGAGTTTTTTCCTGTAGTCGAGGTCCAGAAGAATCGGCTCCGTTTCCCACGCCCACATAGCGCGCGGCATCGCCGCCGCCACGCCCGCTTGGGCGGGGAGATCGGATTTCTTCGTAAGAGGAGTTGCGATCTTCGGAGATGTCTTGAAGCTGACGTCGTCGATGTACACTGTCTGTTCCCCTGGGATGGTGAAATCAAAAGTGATTCCCCCCATGTTCATCCGATCGAGGTTGGTGATCTTGCTCAGCGGCACCAGGACTTCCTGCCACTCCTTGGTAATACCGCCGGGCAGAAAGCTTTTGACGCTCCCAAGCGGGGCGGAATCCTCCTTTGCGATGAAGGTTTCATCGGCCATCCGGACCAGGAAATCCTCGCCGCCCTTTTCTCCTTTGACCCAGAAGGACAGATAGGCGTAGTTGCGCGCGTCAAAATATTTTTTTTGCTCGGCCTTCAGGTCGAATAGCTGTATCCACGCACCGCAGAAGCCTCCCGGCATCTGGTTGGCCTTGATCTTCATGCATCGCCCGGCCTCTCCCCGAAAGACATCTGTCACGGTGTAGACCGAAGCGCTCGAGGGGGCCGATTGGAACTTGTTGTGATAGCCGCCCACCCGGTTCTGAATGCCTTCGTTGAAATCGGCGATCAGAGCGAGGCTTTTAGGATCCACTTCGGGAGCGGCTGCGAAACCCGGCATGGCAATCAAGAGTCCAAGCAGAATGAGGATGTTTTTCATAACGAATCGAAAAATCCCGGTTATTCCGATTTCGGCTTGTCAGCTTCCAGCGAGGGCTTCGATTCGCCCGCTGGCTTGGTCTTGCGCATCTCAACTTCGTCGATGTATACGATGCCCGAGCCGATGCCATTGTCGAAGATGTCGCCTTCAAAACAGAAGGAAATGGAGTGCATCAGATGCCAGTCCACGAACCATTCCTCGACGGGAACCACCGCCTGTTGCCATTCCGTGGTGATCTTGCCCTTTGGCAAGTACGTTCCCACCTCCTGGGGCGACTTCACGGAGTCGTCGGTCTCGGCCTGGGTCTTGTCAGCCGCGCCAATCTTGAATTTCTCGTCGCCTTTCTCACCCTTGACCCAAAAAGTAAGATACTTGTATTGACTGATATCGAGGTAATCGTCGCGTCCCTTGTGGAGGATTGAATAAAAACCGCAAAACCCGCCGTCGTTGTTGGGACCGCCCTCGTTTTTTTTGTCGTAGATCAGCTTCAGTCCGGCCCCCTTCTTTCCATACTCTTCCGATTTGCTGTAGGAGCACCGGGAAGGCGCTCTTTGATAAACCGCATTGCGGCCGCCGACCGAGTTTTTTGCGGGCTCGTCCATGTTGTCCAGCATGAAGGCATCTGACGATGGCTGCGGTGCGGGCGCTGTTTCCGTCGGGGTTGCAGCGGGGGAGTTTGTCGGCTCTTCGCTTTTAAGGTTTGCTGTCATGAAGAAGAGCAAGGCGCCGAGAGCAAGAAGGCCCAGTCGTTTCGGATTCATAAAATTTTGCCTTTCTGAGGTTGAAGACGTCTGGAGAGAAATTGAATAACGTACCGAAAAATGGAATGAACATCAAGTGGGGTTCTCATCGGTTCATTCAGGAGTTTGTGCGGGTTTGTTTTTCATGAAAACCAGTTCATCGATGAAAATCGTTCCCTGGCCCGCCCCATTCGGAAAGAGGTCAGCTTCGAAACAGAACGAAATCGCGTGGGCCAGCTTCCAATCAATCGAAAACTCGGAGAGGGGAATAACCGCCTGTTGCCAGTCCGTGGTGATTTTGCCTGCAGGCAGGTAGCTTCCGACTTCCTTGGATTTCAAGGAGTCATCGGCCTGCGCCCATGTCTTGTCGGCAGCGCCGACTTTGAACTTCTCGTTGCCCTTGGCGCCCTTGACCCAAAAGGTGAGGTATTGATACCGGCTGGCGTCCAGGTATTCGCCGACAAATCCATGCAGAACGGTGTAATAACCGCAAAAGCCGCCATCATTATGCGGCCCGCCCCGATTTTTTTTATCGTAAACAATTTTCAACCCGGACCCGATTTTCCCATACCCCTCCGACTTGACGGACTCCGCCCAGGACGGAGCCTGCCGGTAGGGGCCTTCCCGGCCGCCCAGGGAGTTGGTTTGCTCCGGACCCTCTTGTTCGCCGTCGGACGGATTCTTCAGAAATAGTGGAGCTTCCTTGATACACTGTTGCGGTTGAAAAGAGTTCATGTTGTCAATAATCAGCACATCGGGATCGTTCGTCTGTTTTACCGCCTGCACGGGAATTTTATTGGAGATCGTCGCCGGATTTTTCCGGTGACGCTCCATGTCATCGATAATTATAATGCCTGGCAGTAAGGCGCCATTTTGCAGGGCCGGAAGAGGCGCGGCCTGAGTTCCGATGTCGATCAGCGTCAGGACAAAGAGCAGATTGAATTTCATAGATGGATTCCTTTGGAGATGAGGTGCATTCGGCGGGTGACTTTGCCCATGGCCGTCGGCATTGAACCGACGACCATGGCAACGTTGTCAAGCCCGGCTTAAAAAACGACGGGTTAAGACGCGGATTTCGGTCCCTCTGTCTTGGGTGTCACTGCGTTGGTGCTCGGGTCCGGTTTATTCCTGCTCAGGACCATGTCGCTGATATAGACCATCCCCGTGCCGGCCCCCGTCACGAAGCAATCCGCTTCAAAACAGATGGCAAACGCGTGCATCTGCTTCCAGTCGATCAGCCACTCGTCGACCGGGATGACGGCCAACTGCCAATCCGTGGTGATCTTCTTGGCGGGCAGGTATTTTCCGATTTCGTCGGACTTGACGGAATCATCAATCTCAGCCCACGTTTTGTCTGCGGCGCCCACCTTGAAGTTTTCACCGCCTTTTTCGCCTTTCACCCAGAAGGCCAGATACTTATACTGGCTCAGGTCGCGGTAATCATTGTGACTTCGGTGCAACAGTGTGTAAAACCCGCACCAGCCGCCTTCGCCCGTCTGTCCGCCTTCGTTCTTCTTGTCATAGACGATCTTCATGCCGCTTTTTCCCTCTCCTCTTCCGTAGTCGCCGGTTTTGGAGAAAGAGACGCGAGAAGGGGCCCTCTGATAAACGGCGGTGCGCCCGCCGAGCCCGTTCTGGATTCCCTGCTGCATGTCGTCAATCACAAGCATATCCGGATTCGCCTCGGCTTCCGAGGGCGGTGTTCCTGACGATTTCGATTCCTCAGCCGGGACGCCTGTGATCAAGGCGCACAGAGCGGTCATGGCCAAGGCCAATACTTTGATTCCTCTTACTTTCATTGTTTCGTTGCTCTCCTTTCAGGTTCGGATGAAAATGACAATGCCATGAGCGGTTCGTTCATGGTTGCTTCTCCGCCTTATTCGTCTTCTTGCCTTCGTCAGGCGGAGAATTCTTCTCGAAGGCCAGATCATCGATATAAACTGTTCCGTTGTTCTCATCGGCATCAAACAGACTGGCTTCGAAGTTGATCGAAATGGAATGGACCAGGTTGTAGTCCACAAACATGTCGTTGAGCGGGATCACCGCCTTCTGCCATTCGGTGGTGACTTTTTTTGCGGGAAGATACTCTTCGATGGGCTTCGACTTGACGTTGTCTTCAATCATCCCCAATTGTTTGTCCGCTACTCCGACCTGGAACCGCTCCCCGCCATTTTCGCCGCGAACCCAGAACGTCAGGAAAGTATAAGCGGAAGCATCGAAGTAACGGTCGTCCCTCACCAGAAGCGTATAATAGCCGCACCATCCTCCCTGGCCGTAAGCTCCGCCGACGTTGACCTGTTTGTAGGTGAGCCGAAGGCCCGAGTTTTTGCGGCCGTATTCGATTCCTTTCGACATCATGATCTTGCTTGGCGGCCTCCAATACGGAGCGCATCGTCCGCCCAGAAGGTTTTTCCCCGTTTCCATCCGGTCGATGAAAAACGCATTTACATTGGCTTCTTCCTGCGGTTGTTCCGCCGGTTTCCTAGGCGGCTCTGCCGAGGCAGAATACTGGTTCAGCGCCTTGTTGGGAACGGCGAGCGCTTTCTGAACGGGCGCTTGGGAGGCGGCATGGGTGGTCGTCACCGCGTTGGTCGGCAGGTGAGCGACCACTGATGAATTCGTCGGCTTGGCGGTGGTTTGAACATTGGGCGGTGTCCTCCGATCCGGCTCCTTCGGCTTGCTGCAGCCTGGCGTCAACGTGAAGACGACGATGACGCCCGAGATCAGGAGCCCAAAAGCTATATTTTGAAATTTGCTTTTCATTCTCTATTCAAAGGCCAGATCATCCAAATAAATCGTGATGTTCCTGGGCTCAGCCGATTCGTACAACTTGCTGTCGAAAAAAATCAGAACTTGATAAAGCTCGGCAGTATTGACGTGGAAAATATCGATCGGGATTTTTACTTGTTGCCACTCCTTGTCGATGATTCCGCGTTGCGTGTAGGCTTCGATCGTACCCGTGTCACCAAACGTTCCGGCTTCCTCGTGCTGTTTGTCGACCAAACCAACTTGGATTTTTTCCTCGCCCGCCTCGCCCCGGATCCAGAATGAAAGGTAGTTGAATCGGCTCGCGTCGAAATAAGCGTCCCCTTTTTTTAGATTGGTGTAATACGCAGTCCAGCTCCGTTCGACGTTCGGTTGCAGCTCGCATATCAGCTTGAGCCCGCCTTTTCCGTGTTCCTTGTTTTCCGCGTCTTCGTGGCCGAAAGGCCCGCGCACGGCGAGGAGTCTCGAAGGAGGCGAATCGATCGTGCCGAACATGGACTCCGTTTTACTGCTCCTGACCGGATCCATTCGGTCGATATAGTGGATCTTCACGGCCTGGACCTTTTGCATGAGAGAAGGCAGGTGGGCAGGGACCATCGGATCCAATTGTCCCCATGAAGGCGCCGCCATAAGTCCTCCGAGGAAAAACAAAAAGGAGGAGGTCGTTAAGTGGCTCATTGAACCAATTGGCGAAATTTTTTTCATAATGCCTAGGATGCGGCCTTTCGCGGCATAGCGGTCGATTCGCGCAGATGGATCTGGTGCGGGAGGCGCATGTGCTGGATCTTGAACTCGTCGGAGCGAATCTGCTCAAGCAGACAGCGTGCCGCCGAAACGCCGATTTTCTCCCGGGGCTGGTCGACGGTGGTGAGCTTTGGCCAGCAAAACCTCGACAGGCGAGTGTTGTCGTAGCCGGCGATCGAGAAATCCTTCGGCAACTGGATGCCAAGTGACTTGGCTTCATCGAGGGCACCGACGGCCATGTCGTCGGACGCGAAGACGCAAGCGGTGACCTGCGGCAGTTGCCGATGGATAAATCGGATCGCCTCGCGGCCGCTATCCTCCATGAAGTTGCCCTGAAAAATCCAGCGCTCATCGACATCCAGACCCGCTTCGCTCATGGCCCGCGTGTAGCCGCGGTAGCGCTCCTCGGCATCGCGCGAATCCGTCAGGCCTTTGACGAATGCAATTCTTTGATGACCGGCCTGGATGAGGTGCCGAACCATTTCCGCACAGCCGTCCTCATTTGTGATGCCAACGGTCGAGAAACTGCATTTCTCGATAGGCCAGTGGATCGGAATGCAGTCCTCCAGCACGACGCAATTCCTGGAGCGCGCTTTGAGAAAATTCAGCTCCTCGCCCGAAAGCCGGTGCGAAGCATAAATGATCCCATCCGAATCGGTGAAATACTCGCGCAACTTCATAAGCGACGCTTGCTCGCGCTGCATGCAAAGTTTCAGTTCATAGCCGCTCTCCACCAGCACTTCGGTAATACCGGCAATCAGGCGCGGGACAATCTCGGTTTGGAAGACGTTGGGCGAGTAGTTGACCACCAGGTTGATGGTCTTGGTTTGGTTGTTTCGGAGTCCGCGTGCCAAGCGGCTCGGCGAATAGTTCACGTCATCCATCACTTCGTGGATCCTCTTGAGCTTGTCTGGACGCACAAGGTGGATCGTCTCCTCGCGAAGCGCGCGCGAGACTGTCGAAGGGGAAACCTTCGCGATTCTCGCAATATCCAGGATGGTAGCCAAGTGGCTCATGGGCTTGGTTTTTTGATTTTTTGCCATGGGAAAGTAGCTTTAAATGACAACGTTGTCAAATAGTTCTCCCCTGTTAATTTTGGCTTGGAACAGCCTCGAAAATTTTCACCGGCTGGAGTTCCTTGTCCCAGACCAACCGGAGTTGATTTCGTAACATCTGGGTCTGAATAGTTTGCCACGAGGCGTTATCCAGGCTCACTTCGGCGAAAATCCACAGGTGGCCGGAATCGGCCGGCACGACCAGCCTCCAGTCGCGGAGCCTGGCCGTGAATTCATCCGCGTAGGCTGGATTGGATGGGTCGATCTTGAACTGCAATTTCAAGCCGGTCTTAGGCGAAAGAATCGTGTTGTATCGGACCACGGGCACGCCCAATTCGCGGCTGACCCACTGCGAGGTGAACCCCGAAAATACAATGTCACTTTTGGTGATGCGGGGTTTAAGCCAGGCAAGGGCGTCCTGGTAGGCCGGCTCGTTGAACAATACCAGCTTGTTCAGGAGCGTGCCTCCCGGCATGAGGGAGCCTAACGTCCAGACCTGAAGCAGAAAGCTTGTCGCGATCAGGACCACGCGCAGGCGCAGCCAGTGATCGGACCACTGTCTGACATTTTCGGCGACGAAGATCACGATGATCGGCACGATTGGAGTCAGGAACCGGGACGCAAATGGCCAAGGCCAGACAATGAACAGGGCGATGTGAAAAGTCACCGCCAGTCCCAAGACCGACTTGTTCCGAATTTCGGATGCGCGGTAGCCAATCGCTGCAAACCCGGTGATCAGGAGCCCCGCGACGAATGAAAAACCCTCGAGCATGGGAGGTGAGTCAATCATCGAGCCGGCATAAATCAATGTGGCCGGAAAGAAAATTTCGCCCAGACCCTTCACGAGCGTAACGATGTTCTTGCAGACGATCGTCAGGAAAAATCCCGCGGCCGAAAGCCAGCCATCCTCGTGCGCGGCTTGCAGGAGCGCCCCCGTGTGATAGTCGTAGGTGAGGTAGTAGGCGAGCAGCTTCGAAAGCACGGGTTGCTGGCTGGAAAATTCCGCGGCTGCATGCCTTGACCAGATGACCCACGGCAAGGCCGACAGCATCCATCCCACCAGCAGGAACGCCGCTTCCCGTTTCAACTTGTGGAGGATCAGCACGGCGATGACCGCCGCAAGAATGGCCACACCCGCGGTCCGCAGATAGTAAACCGCAACCCCCATCGCGAAGACCAGCCACCATCGGGGTTTGCGATTCGCGCTGCCCAAAAAGAGCAACTCGCGCAGGAGAATCCAGACGACAAGCATGAAAGGGATTTCCGTCATCATTGCGAGCGTGAATGGCATCACGGTTCCGCAGATCCCCGTTAGAGCGGCCGTCAGTTGGCATGCCTCAATCGGCCATTGGAACTGGTCTCGGAGTGTCCGGTAAAAAACCCAGACAAAAATCATGAGGATCGGAAGATTGGAAAGCTTGAGAAGGGTGTCTTTCCAGATTCCCGCGCCGGGAACCATCCATTTCAGAAGCGCCAGCCATGCTGGATAGAGGAACGGATATTTTGCGTTCGGTGGCGAGCCCGGCAGCGTGCTGATGTGATATCCCTTGCCATCGATCAGCGATTGCGCGGTCGAATCGTAAATCCCCTCATCCTCGTAGATGCCGACGGTATCGACTGAAACTGCGAGGCAGGCCAGCAACGCTATCAAACCGCACAGAAGCAAACCGAAACGGGAGATCGAGAGCCGAGGCATTTCACGGATGAAATACCGCAAGAGCGGGTCAATGGAAAGACGGAATCTGCCTGGTCTACGGCAACAGCTTCATGTCCTTGAACTTCAGGACGTTCTTCATCTCTTCGCCTTCCGGTTTGATGAAGATGATTTGAACGCGGTCAATTTTCTTCATGTCCTCGTCAGGCATGAATGCCCGCTGCTCCTGCTCTGCCTGGATGGGGACCATCTGCGAGATGTCGGCCTCGATGAGCGTTTCCTCACCGTCCTTAAGAGAGAAAAGGTTGCCGGGATCCGTTCCCAGCACGGCATTGTCGGCCGTCAGAAACTCGATCTGGATCTTGGTTTTCGATGGCTGTTGGGAGCTGACCTTGACGGAAATTTTTTTAAAGGGCGTCACATTGATCGGGCCTTCGCCCTTGAAATAAATCCCATTGCCCCAGGTGCTCTTGGGCCAGTTCACCGAAACCCAGAAGAAATCCTCGCTTGCATTCACGCCGGAATCCTCCACGCCGTGCCCGAAAGCAATCCAACCCCACTTGGTCGAGGAGTCATTTTTGAGCGGCATCGGTTCGACAGCCGTAGCGGTAAAACCGATGGTCCAAACAATGAGGATCAATGCGGTTTTCATGGAATTCTCCTGTGAAAGGTTCGATCCGGAACAGGTGCCAAGTGTCTCACCAGTGTCTTCGCCAAGCAAGTCCGCGGTCTTACCGCGCAAGTATAGAAAACCCCGTTAATCCTTAGACTTTGGGACCCAGCCCTGAAGATTCTGTTGACTTTCCCCATTTGGAAACAATATTTCATTAAGTGAAATTAATCAACCTTGCCCCCTTTATTTTCCGATCCCCTTGGGCCCTGATCCAGGTAGGCGCTTTCCTCCTGGGGGCGTTGATTTGGCCCTCGTGCCAAGCGAAAAACAAGGTTGAACCGTCTGCCGCTACCGGAAAACCCGCCGCGGCCCAGCGCCAACGGGCCATTGTCCAGGATAACGAAAACCAAGCCCACGAGTCGCCTCAAGATTCCTCCACCCAGCCCCATGCCCCGGCATCGCCGCCGGTCGCACCGACAGACCCAGCGACCTACGAATCGCGCGATGCGGCGACGCTGCCACCGCCCAAGCCAGCGGCTCTCGAGTCCGGTTCGCCAAAAGTCGCCGTCCTCCGGCATGAGGGTCCTGAACGTGGCATGTGGGTGTGGCATTTTGAGTGCTACGGTGATGAGCAGGAGCGCAATCGGTTGATTCAATTTTCAAAGGCGCAAGGGATCACCCGCCTGTTGGTGCAGATCCATTACGAAGCCAACCGCTCGGCGCCGGATTCTTTGACGGCATTCACGATCCGTGCGCCCGATGCACTTGGCGATCTCATCCAAAAAGCGGACGAAGCCGGCATCGTCGTTGAGGCCCTCGATGGCGATCCAAACTGGGCGCTGGCCTCCGAGCAGGGGAGCTTCTGGGCGAAATTCGGCACCATTCTCGCATGGAATGAGAAACAACCTTTGGATCGCCGCCTCGTCGGCATCCATCTCGACATCGAGCCGTATCTTCTCAAGCAGTTCAAGTCAGCGGAAAAACCGCGGGTGATGCGTGAATATCTTGAGTTGCTGACGGAAGTTAGCAAGCGCGTCAAAGCGCAAGATCCACCACTGACTCTCGCCGCGGACATTCCCTTCTGGTATGATTCACGCGAAGAAAAGGATCCGGAGAACAATATCTTCGAGTTCAACGGAAAAAAACAATATCTCAACCGGCACGTCCAAGACATCTGCGATTACGTCGCCGTGATGTCATACCGCCAGAAAGCGGTCGGCGGTAACTCGATTACCTCGGTCTCCGAAGGCGAGATCGCCTATGCCGAACAGATCGGAAAAAAGGCGTTTCCGAGCGTCGAAACATCGGAGGTCAAGGATACTCCGACCATCTCCTTCTACGGGACCGACCCGTCGCTCTTTCGGGACCAACTCAGCAAGGTGTTCAGCACCCTGAACGGACGAAAGGGGTTTGGCGGTGTCATGATCCATCATTATAAAAGTTTTAATACTTATCTTAACCAATCTCCATCACAAAAGGAAAAGCCCTCGTGATCCGCATTGAATCAAACATCCTGTCTCCATGGGCCAAGCAGCCCGCGATTCTCCTGGCGGGCCATGAGCTCAAGGCGGAGTTGCCTCGTCTTTTCGCGCCGTCCGCTTCAGTCCGAGTCGTGTTGGAGCTGGATCCGCCTGTCAAAGACTGGAAATTCGCGAAGGATCGAATCGCCTGGCACTCCGACGGCAAAGGCCTGATCCGGCTTCGTGGCAACCACCCACGGGCGCTGCTTTTCGCCGCCTATGCATTTCTTGAACGCTGTGGTCTGTGCTGGCTCTATCCGGGCGAAGGCGGCAAACGCTATGCTCCGGCGGCGCACAAGTCCTTCAAGCGGGAGAGTTTCCGTTCCGAGGCTGCCTTCGTTCACCGAGGCGTGGCGACCGAGGGAGCTTTCCGCGGCCCCGATCTGGTCGAATTCGTGGAATGGATGGCCCGCCAGCGTTTGAACCACGTTTTCCTCCAGTTCGAATCCTCGCGCATATTCTATCGCCGTGCTGACGCATCGGTGTCCGAGGCGAATGTCCGTCGATGGGACCGCGATGCGGCGCAGGCCATCGCGGAGCGAGGTCTGATCTACGAAAAGGTCGGACACGACTGGCTTAACAAAACCTTTTCGTTTGGAGTCACGAGTTTTCACGACCGGCGCATGCCAACTCGCATGCAAAAAAAAATCCTCGCCGAGCTCGGAGGTAGAAGGGATTTTTCCAAGGGCAAACCGATGTTTTCGCAGGTGTGCCTGAGTGCTCCAGGCGTGAAGGCTAGGCTCAAGCGCTATTTCCTTGGTTATTGCCGGGCTCATCCTGAGATCGACACGATTGCCTTCTGGCTTGGCGATGGAATGAACAACTGGTGCGAGTGCGTCAAGTGTCGACGTTCGACGCCGAGCGATCAGTATATCGAACTCGTCAACGAACTTGCCGAGGCGCTTCACCATCTCAACCCCGGGCTCAAGCTTGAGGCCATCTGCTACACGAATTTTCTGGAGGCGCCGCGCCGCGTGCGATTGCGCAACCGTCACGGCAATGTGGTTTTCGCTTTTGCGCCCTATGGACGGAATCTGCTCAAGCCGCTCAAGCTTGCCGAAGGAAACTGGCGGCCGCCTCTGAAGCGAAACAAGCTCAAGTGGCCCGCCGACGGCGGCTACTGGCAGATCTTCCAGGCATGGCGCCGGCGCATCGACACGCCCCGAAACTACATCTTTGATTATTACTTCGCCGAGCAATGGCTCAATGAGAGCTTCCTCTCCGAGATCATGCAACGCGACTTGATCAATTACCAAAAGTCGGGCGTCGGCGGCATGGTTTCATGTCAGCCCATCCATCAGTTTTTTCCGCACGGCGCAAACATGACCGCCATGGCCAGGCTGCTCTGGAATCCGAAGGCCTCACTCCGCAAAATCTGGAAGGACTATTTCGAATCCCACTTCGGCCGGGTCGGAGGTCGGACATTGATGCGTGTCTGGAAGGAGCAAAGCCGGCTTCTCCGCCGACAGGACACGCACGGCAATCTTTTTGCACTTCAGAAAAAAACGCTGCAAAAGTTCCGCGATCGCCAGGAGCTGGTCTGGAAGGGGCTTCGTGCCAACGGCGCGGCGCTCCAGCGCGGTCACCGCCACGCCTGGATCAAGTATTCCGACTATTGGGATTGTGTCATTGGTGAGCTTGGGAATTCCGACAACGCGTCTCAAAAGGGCCTTCGGATCAGCCGGGCGATCCGCAAGGGGCTCATCAACGCGGGCGTTCCACTACCCTGTTCGCATAAGACAGCAAGAGCCGCCCAGGTTGCGATCGACGGTCAGCTCTAAAGTCGTTCGAGCGAAATATCTTGCAAAGAAGTATCGTTGGTCAATTCAGCTGGACCTGATCGATGGTGACCGTTCCCGGATCGATCGTCTGAACGTGCCAATCGAAATACAGAGCGTTGCTCTTGCCAAAATGCCGCCGTGCCGACGGAAAAGTGGATGTTTGCAAATACGTGCCGTAGTTCGACTGATCAAAAAGCCGTTGCCAACCAAAGCCATCCTTCGGGGGAGCATCGAGTAGAAGGAGTCGTCTAGCAGGTTGTGATGTGGGAATGATTCCATCAACAGTGGATGTTTCATTGTTGTAGATGAAACTTCCGCCGTACTCCTGCATGAGAGGAGGGTTATTGGTGATGGGAGGAGACCAGCTTTCGGGCGGGTCGGAGGGGCATAACAGGACGCTGTTATTAGTTGGAAACAGCCAGTAGTTCGTCCCAATGCCAGGGAGATATCTTCTCCACTGCAAATGGATTGACCACGCAGCGTTGGGGTAGGGACCGGCATTAGAATCGGTAATGTCCTGCTGACCGCGCGGCACACGATTACTCCAATCATTGGCGTACATCTGAAAGGCGATGCCGAGCTGGTGCATGTTGTTGATGCACTTTATCAATTTTCCCCGGTCTTTTGCGGTGGAGAGGGCGGGCATTAGAAGCGCCGCCAGAATTGCGATGATCGAAATCACAAAAAGGATCTCAATTAACGTGAATCCCTTCCTTTCGCCATTTCGGATTTTTTTTTGGACCACGCGTCTCATCAGTTGTTCCAGTTGTAATCCGCGGGGGGCTGATTTGGCCACCAGTTGACGTTGACACCGTCGGTCGAAAGCTGAGCCACCGGCTGTCCATCATCGTCGAATTGATACGCAACCTGGAAATCGGTTGAAGAATTCCATCCATAGTGCCCAAACGAAGTATCCAAGGGAAGTGGCCGCCACCAGGTCTTGTTCATTCGACGGCGGTCTGCTGCCTTCAGACGATCGAGAACCTCGACATGCCCGTCGAGGAAAAGAAAATTGTCTTTGCCTCCGTGAATGCCCGCGGAGACTCCGGTATATGGACCCGCCGCGCCGTGGGGGTTGGTGAGAGGAAAACCTGAAAAATCCGGCTCGCCTGCGAAGACACCGCTCAGATCGGATCCGAACATGCCGATCTTGCTCTGCCAGACTCCCCAGCGGGAACAAAAGAGAAGCAGTGTATTTGCAGCGCTATTGGCTGGTGCATAGCCGGAAACCATCAACCTTGGGTCACGCCCCTTATGTTGCTCCTCGCCGGTTGTATAGGACGCTTCCGGCTTTCCGTTCCCGACCATGACGTATTGGTTGTAACAATAGCCATAAAAGTCGTTGCGCACGCGCGCCGAGTAAAGCTCCCAATCGTATTTTGGGCCGGAAAGCCTCCGGCTGTAGCCGGGACAACGAAGCTCCATGGGCAGGCGCCACGCTGAAGGGTCCGTCCCTTCACTATCCCAAGCCGTGGCGGCCTCCATGGTTTTATGGTCGGGATGGAGATTCCAGTCCGCCTCTTCGACGAGACCGTTGCCAAGGTAGGGGGCGATCTCAATCTGCCATTGCGTATAGATGCCTGAGAGCCCGTGAGGGTGGCGAACTTGCGACCACCGAGGGCCCGGAGGGGACGAGAGTTCGTCAGAGTAGCCGAGCGGAAAAAAATGATGATCTGCATAGAAGAGCATAAAACCAGCATGGATTTGACGGAGGTTCATAAGGCAGCGAACGCTCTCAGTCTGGTTTACGGCCCCTCGATAGGAGGGCAACAACAGCCCTAATATAACGGCAATTACGGCTGATGATACCAGGAGCTCGATGATACTAAAAGCCTGCTCCCTGCGGCGTTGACTCAAGAACTTCATATTACTTCAATACATGAAAAAACAAGATAGTCAATTTACTTGTGCATGATCTATAAAAAACTATGAAAACATTGGTGTTTTAAGGTGCACTGTCGCTAAAAAAGCTCAAAAAATGACAACGTGGTCATTTTACTTTGACAAGACCCGGGTTTTGGACGAAAACGATCATGTTAGTTCATAGATTGAAACTATAACTGGTCTACCGTTGCTTCGGAGAGTCTGGACACGGGGGGCCTTCACAAGGAAGACACGTATGAGAATAAGCACAACTCGAAAGATGATCGCTCTTGCGGCATTCACTGCAATTTTCGGAACCCCCATGGCTTGGTCGCAGTCTTACCAGCAGAACTGGGACGGCCTTCCTAACCAGGAAAATTTTAATCCCGTTGCCGGAGGAAATGTTTTTGGCGCGGATGTAATTTCCGCGGGAATTCAAAGCAACGGTCTTTACATGATGGTCAACGATACGCCTCCGACGAACAATTTTTTCGTGGGAGGTTATTTTCAGCGCTTCGACGTCTCCGGCTTTGGCACCGGGGAAACGGGCGGTGGGATCCGCAATTTCACGGGCATGACGCTTAGTGTTGATGTCAGTCAGATTCCGGTCAACGGGGTGCTCAATACGCCGCCCGCGGGAAGTTTCTTCTTTCTGGAATTGGCTTTCGACAAGAATAACGACGGCAAGTACACCGATGGGGTCGACAATACCTGGCGAACCAACTTGAGTAGCCACCCGTTTGTTCTGCCCGGCTCTCCGACGCATTTCAGTCTAGCTCTGACGGCCGCCAATTTCAATGTGGCCGGTGACGTGTCAGGAGCATTCGACCTCACCAAGGTCTCCAGAATCGGATTCGGGATTCTTCAAAACGTTCCCGACAACGGCAACGCCAACTTCCCCGATGGGGTGGATCTGGGCTGGAGATTCGATAACCTCACGGTCGCGCCTGTTCCGGAGCCAGGATCCTGTGCAATGCTCGCAGCGGGTCTGCTTGGAACTGTATTGATCGGGGCACGCCGCCGCGGGGTCTTGAAGCGGTTGATCGCGTAACAGTTTCTCTTGGCCGAAAATTGCAGCTCGCGGGTTCTGGCAAAAGTAGGGGCATTATTGCCATCCCGCGGGTTGTAATTTTCGGATCATTCTCCTTCGTACCAAGGGCCTTTATCCGGAAGACACGAATGAGAAAAAGCACAGCTCGAAGGATATTCACCCTGACGGCATTGATTGTAATTTTCGGAACCCCGATGGCAAGACCCTCTGGTTGACCAACAAGGCCAGGAAGAATGCCTGGACGAAAATTGAGTGGGATCTGAAAAACTATCCCACCGGCTCAGGTCTCGACATGGCGCAAGTGTCGATGCCCAAAGTGTACGAGTATAATTCGGGCGTCTATTTCATCGACGACTTTGAGTACGAGTAAAGTTTCATTGGACACTGACGCGCAACCGGGGGCCGTCCCTCGCTGTTTGGAAAGCCGCTTCAGAGCGGCTTTGAAGAAGAATGTCATTTTGAGTATGTGTTTATCTCATTCCAACTTCATATGCACAAATGAACCCTTGGTAAACGGGGTCAGTCCATGATAATTGATCGATCGATTTCTGCTTTCGGTTTATCACGAGTCGTGGACTGACCCCATTCCCAAGCCTAGCGGGTTTGGACTAGGGCAGGGAGAGTTTCAGAAGCTGCGAGAAGTCCGCGAGCTGGATGGAGTTGAATGCCCGTTTTGGAATGACCAGGTCGAGCCGGTTATCGCAGTAGACGAGAAAGAAATAAGCACGAGTCTGGCTCCAACTTTCAAAGTTCTGCCATTCGGTTTGATGGATGGAGCCGTTTGCCTCGAGCTTCAGTTTAAGGGGCGAATAGGTCAGGCGCGTTGGTTGCTGGAGCGCCGGGTTCTTGCGGGCAAGACGGCGGATCTGAAAATAAAGCGCCACTGGCAGGTACATGAGATAAGCCGACGCAATGCAGGCAAGCCTTGGATAGTCGTGCAGGAAAAGGAGGGAAGGTACGCCGAGTCCGACGGCCAAACGTAACAACATCGATAACTCGAGGATGCCGCGGCAATACCAAAGTCGCATGAATTCGCCAGGCTTCCACTCATAGGTCACCGTCCCCAGTGCCAAATAGGCCGTATGTGAGCCTTGTTTCAGAGGCTCAATAATTAGTTCATTATATGAATTAAGTCAATCTGTTGGTTTCACAGACCGTGGGAATATTTCCACCGTCAATGACGTATTCGCTTCCGGTGATCAAAGATGCCCGGTCGGAAGCGAGGAACGCAACCAATTCGGCGACTTCGTTCAGGGTAAATTCCGCGAGGCGGAACCGAAGGATCTCAAGGATGCTCTTGAGCATCCTTAATGACAGCGTGCAGCAGCCACAGCCTCCCTCAAACAACGAATTCCGATCAGAAGTCCCTCGTCTTCACGATCGCCGTGGTAAACCGGATCGTGGCGGCCCTCGATGTCGAGACTGCCGTCGTATCCCTGTGCCTTCAATTCCGAGACGATCGCCGTCCAATTCGAATCGCCGAGCCCTGGGAACCTGTGCGTGGCCGCGCCGGTATGGAAGAGGCCGTGTTGTGCGACAATGTCGTGATCGATGTGCGCATCCTTCGCATGGACGTGAAAGATTTTTTTTCCGAATTTTTTTAGGCTGTCGATCGGATCGATGAGCTGGCAAACGAGATGGCTTGGATCCCATTGCAGGCCGAGGTTCTCCAACGGCAGCTCGTGAAATGCGCGTTCCCACATCTCCGGCGTGGACATGAAATTCGTTCCCCCCTCCGGCTGATGGAATGGTCCCTGCGGGCAGTTCTCGAAGGCGATCCTGACTCCGTGATTCGAGGCAAACTTCGCCTGCACACTCCAGATTTTTTTGAATGCCGGCAGACTGTTCTCAAGCGGTTCATTCATGACCCGTCCCGCGAAACAGCCGACAACTCCAACCCCAAGAAAACTCGCCAGTTCGACCGTGCCACGGAACAGTTTTTCAAGTTCCGCGGTTTGTGCCGGGTCGAGAATATTCCGGTACATTCCGCCCACCGAGGAAACCTCGATTCCCGCCGCCGCGTATGCCTCCCGCACCTCTGCGGCGCGGGCCCGCCAATCGGGGTTGGCCCATAGGCAGGAGTCCTCGGGCCGGATGATCAGTCCGGCGCTCTTGCACCCGTGGGTCCGGGCAAACGCGATCCGCTCCGGCTCGTAACGCATGAGAAAGCCTATCTTCATGAGCGGGTAGCGTATAGCCTATGACGTAGAGCGCAACCCCACTTTGTCCAAAGAACGGTTGTTTCGTATCCGCTGTCCGCTATGCGCTGCACGCTAGAAAAGTCCTTGTTTCTTCCCGTCCCCCCTTTAGATTGATCCCCATGCCTGAAGAAAAGGTATTGGCCAAACCCCAGCCAGAGCCTGCACAGATTGACGAAGAGGCGCTGGTAAGGGAGTGCCAGAAGGGCCGTCTGGAGAGCTACGAGCCGCTGGTCAAGAAGTACCAGGCCCGGATCTGCGCCCATGCCTACCAGTTTGTCCGCAACGAGACGGACGCCGAGGAACTGGCCCAACTCACCTTTGTCAAGGCCTGGCGCAAGATCCAGAGCTTCAACGGCAAATCGAGTTTCTACACGTGGCTTTACCGCCTTTCGACCAACACCTGCCTCGACTACCTCCGCAAAAAAAAGCGCCTCGGTGAGGATATTCAGACATCCCGGGTGAATGAGGACGATCGGATTGGCGTCGAAGATCGAGAGGGGAGTGAGCCTGGACCTGACAAAATGGCGACGAACAAGGAATTAAAGGAGGCGATCGATGCGGCAATTAAGCAATTGTCACCCGATCATCAGGTCGTTATTGTGATGCGAGAAATTCAGGGCTTGAGCTATGAGGAGATCGCCGAGGCCCTGAATTGCTCGGTCGGCACCGTGATGTCCCGCCTCTTTTATGCGCGGCGTTACCTGCGGACCCGGCTCACCGGGTTACTGACATGAGCACAAAAAAACTGATCCAACTTTACCTCGACGGCCAGCTCGACGACACCGATCGCCAGCGCGCAGAAGAGATTTTGAAGAGCGACCCCGCTGCGCGCGCCGAACTCAACGACTATCAGAAAATTGGACGCACATTGAAGGAAGCGGCCGTTCCGGCCGGCGACTTTTCGCAGTCTGATTTCATGTGGTCCCGCGTCAAGTCGGCCATCCAGCGCGGCGAAATTTCCGAGGATGAAGCCGACAGTGGCGAGCGGACCCCGTGGTGGAACTGGGATTACCGTTGGGCATTTGCGGGTGTCGCTGCCGGCGTGATGCTGGCTCTCGGCATGGTTTTCTGGGCTCAGCAGGACCGCAGGGTCGCCGTCAATGATCCCAGGAGCGAAGGTTACAATACCGTCACGGTTTATACCTTCGATCCGACAGTCTATCCGGCCGAATACCGTTCGACCCATGCCGGGGCCAACGTGATCTGGCTTACAGGTGCCGACGCCTACGGTCCGCCGCAGGGGTCGGAAAAGAGTTAAGGTTGCTCGCCGCTTTGGGGAAAGGGGAGGAAAAAGGTTTATGCTCATGAACAGACTCATGGGGGCCCTTGCGGCTCTCTTTATTATTTTTTTGACCTGCGATGCGGTTGCAGCGGAGCCAAAAAACGCCCCCATCGTCAAAGGCCCGCCGATCGAGATGGCCACGCGGCTCATCTACGGGACCAACCAGAAGCCCGACAAGGTTGAGCCCGAGCTCGCGAAGCTGATCGAAACGCTGAAGAAGGACTTCGGATATCTGACCTACGACGTCAAGAAATCCGAAAAGGCCACGCTCAAGTTCGACGAAACCGCCACGCAGGATCTTGGCGGGGACCTGATCTTCATCGTTCGAAACCTTGGAGTCTACAAGGATCAGCGCAAAGTCTGGCTCGAGCTCTGGTTCCGCGAAAAAAAAATCTTCGGCGCCTTCAGTCTTTTTCCCAAGCCCTGCAAGCCGCTGCTCATCAAGGGTCCGAACACCAACGAGGGGACGTACATCATCATGCTCTCGGTCGTCGGGGATGAAATCAAGTAGTTGTAGTGGTGTCCTGTTTTGATCTGAATATGAGAGGCAAGCTGTATTTAGTTTCGACTCCAATCGGCAATCTGGAAGACATCACGCTTCGAGCCCTGCGGATTCTCAAGGAAGTCGACATCATCTTTGCTGAGGACACGCGCTACACCGGCCAGCTCCTTTATCACTTTCAGATCAAGAAGCCGATGCAGAGCTACCATGACCACAACGAGCGCCGACAGACCCAGACGCTGCTCCAATGCCTGGAAGATGGAAAAAGTGTCGCCCTCGTCACGGATTCGGGAACGCCCGGCATCTGTGACCCCGGCTTCAAGGCGGTCCGCGCATTCCTCGAGCACGGCGGCCAGCCCGAAATGGTCCCCGGGGCGTGCGCACTGGTCACGGCGCTCGCGGGTTCCGGCCTCGCCACCAACGCTTTTTATTTCGGCGGCTTCCTCCCGAACAAATCGGGAGGCCGCGCGAAACGACTCCAGGAGGTCGCCGAGCGTCCCGAGACGGTGATTTTTTACGAATCACCCTACCGCGTCGTCAAAACGCTCGAAGCCATTGCGAAAATCTATGGGAATCGCCGTGTCATCCTGGCGCGCGAACTCACCAAAAAGTTCGAGGAATTTCTCCGTGGCACGGCGGAGGAACTCGTCGCCCATTTCAAGGGACGTTCGCCGAAGGGGGAGTTTGTGATTTTGATCGAGGGCCTTCGCCCCGAAAAAAACGGAAGAGAATGACGTGGTCCAGTGTTCGAGATGCGGCGCCCTGATTCCTGCGGGCCAGATTTATTGTAAAAACTGTGTGGCCCTAAAAAAGCCCGGTCTATTTTCGCATTTCTTCAAGTGGCTATTTGGTTCGTCGTCCATAAAATTCACTACAACCAGTTCTTCATTCAAAGTGAAGTTTGAGTCGCGGCATGCGACGGACACCAACACAGGTAAGACGATTGGCGACACTCAGCAGATCGAGTTCACGGACGAGACCGGCAAGACGAGGCAATTGTCTTCGACAGACGAACTTCCTCCACACATCAAGGAGCTCATCGAGAAGGCGCGGGCGCAAGCAGTGCCCGGAAAGAGTGCGATTACAACAGAGATCAGGCAGGTCATCAAAGTGTTTAACTCCTCAACGGGTCATCCAGTGTTTAGCTCGCCCGTCGATCATCCCGATCCGGATGTTCGGAAAAAACTCGATTCCCTTCTTGACCAGGGTGGCCACCGATTTGTTTTTTGCGACGCGGCCGGCAATGAATTCGCATTCGATACCCTCGAGCAGATGCCTCCTGAAATTCGAACCATCTTTGAGCGTGCGCGAGGTGGGCAAACCGATCCGGGCAGTTCTCCATCGTGACGACTTGAGATCACAAATTGTGACCTCATAAAGTCGTTGAAAATCGTGATAAGTATTTACTTGTAAATACATAAAACCTCTCTCTATTTCGGAGATGATTGAGTCAAAAGACATCGTTTCTTTGGAGAGGATCGAAAAACGCATTTTCACAATCAGAGGCCAAAGGGTCATTCTGGACGCTGATCTTGCGGAACTATACGAGGTTGAAACAGGGGCTCTTAACCGTGCTGTGAAGAGGAATCTGGAGCGATTTCCACCCGATTTTATGATCCAATTGGCAGCCTAGGAGGTTGAAGGTTTGAGGTGCCAATTTGGCATCTCAAACGGAAGAGGTGGTCGCCGATACCTTCCGCGTGCCTTCACCGAGCAGGGTGTGGCCATGCTTTCCAGCGTCTTGAACAGCAGGCGTGCTGTTCGAGTCAACATTGAGATTATGAGGGCCTTCGTCCGGCTCCGGCAAATTCTCTCTTCTCACAAAGATTTGGCCCGAAAACTCGATGCGCTTGAACAAAAATACGATGCCCAGTTCAGGGCTGTCTTTGATGCCATCCGCCAGTTGATGACCCCGCCCGAGCCTTCCCGACGAAGAATCGGTTTTCATTCGGGAAGCTAGAAGAAAAAATGGAGCGGGCGACGAGATTCGAACTCGCGTTGATGATCCTCGAAGAGCTAGAACTGAACGGTCCCAGAGCCGCTGGCGCGGCGCTGAGGACGGCAACAGAAACATGGTTACAGCAGAACGGCCTGATCGCCGTTACCAAAAACCTAAGTGTTACCCCATTAATTCAAAATCCGGTCTCATAAATAAATTGGCGGCGCAGGTTTCAGCTGCCGTGGTGAAGTTAAAACTCCATGACCACCTGAGTCGGCGTAATTTGGTCTGTCCACCTGCTCTAACAGGAGAAGCCAAAAAATCAATATCTTCGAGGAAACATGCGGCTTTTGCTACTCACAGAGCTGGTCCGGCGGTGGCCCCGGGGGTTTTCTAAGAAAACATCGTATTTCAGGTGAGCTTAATCAGGATGCGGTGAATAGATCGTTCATTCTCCGCATAAGATGCGGTAAATAGGGTTGCAGTTGCGGTGAAAATGGGCCATAATCACCGCAAGATAAGCGGAGAATATGCCTTTTATTCATGAAATTCCTGAATGGCCCCACTTAAAATGGGACGATGCAAAATTATCGCCTCTACTGGCGGAAGTTCGGCATCAACAAGGTCGTTTGTTGGGTCGGATGGAAGGACTTGGTTTTCAGCTTCGCACGGAAGCCAGTCTCACGACGCTGACTACTGACGTTATCAAATCGAGCGCGATTGAGGGAGAGCAACTCGATGTCGAGGCTGTGCGATCTTCGATTGCCCGCCGGCTTGGTCTTGATGTTGGGGGTGCTTCCCCTGCTAGCCGTTACATCGAAGGCATTGTGGAGATGATGCTTGATGCCACGCAAAAATATGCCCAGCCGCTGACGGTAGAACGGTTATTCGGCTGGCACGCCTCATTGTTTCCAACCGGACGCAGCGGGATGCGACGAATTACGGTGGGAGCGTGGCGCCCTGCCGAAGCGGGACCGATGGAGGTTGTTTCCGGGCCAATGGGCCGGGAACGGGTACATTTTGAAGCACCGTCTGCTGAGCGCATTGAGCATGAGATGTCGGCATTTCTCGACTGGTTTGGTGTCTCCAACAGAATTGATCCCGTGCTCAAGGCAGGAGTTGCCCATTTTTGGTTTGAGACCATCCATCCATTTGAGGATGGCAACGGGCGCATAGGCCGAGCCATAGCCGATATGGCCCTGGCGCGAGCCGAGGGAACAGCGGAGCGATTCTACAGCATGTCTGCGCAGATTGAAGCCGAGAGGAAACAGTACTATTTGTGCCTGGAACAGAGCCAAAGGGGAGAGGCAAATATTACCTCGTGGCTGGAATGGTTCCTGGGTTGTCTTAAACGGGCCGTTGCGAGAGCGGAGACGGAACTTGCCGGTGTTTTTCGAAAAGCGAAAATCTGGGAACGAATCAACGCAGAGCCGGTCAACGAAAGACAGCGCAAGATCATCAACCTTTTGCTGGATGGCTTTGAAGGCAAACTCTCCACGTCAAAATATGCCAAGCTCGCCAAGTGTTCTGAGGATACGGCCCTTCGGGACATCAAGATTTTGATCGAACGTGGCATCCTTATCCAGGATGAAGGTGGTGGCCGTAGCACAAGCTATCGCTTGGTCGATGATCGGAATCCGTAACGCCAAAACGTGAAAGCCCAATATCAGCAGGGCAATGCGAACTAGAAGAAAATGGAGCGGGCGACGAGATTCGAACTCGCGACGTCCACCTTGGCAAGGTGGTGCTCTACCAGCTGAGCTACGCCCGCACTCCGAAAGGGTAGATATTCTTAAATCCCGATCCGCTCGATGACAAGGCCTTATTTACGCCCATTTTTGTAAGGGCAGGGTTTTCATCCCCTCCGACCTCAGTCTGAATGTCCGATCGCTCCGATCGCTTGATCTGCTCCACCGAAGCGCGAAACTTCAACTCGTCTTTGAAAAGACCGAATCGCTCGTCAAAATCTTCCGCTATGTGGACTAGGAAAAATAGCGTTGTCCTATTTTAACCTTTCCATATGCAGCGTGAGATACCTGGCTGTCTACCAGTTCGGCAGGAATGCCAGATTACGACAACGCCGAAAAGTGGTGCTTTAGTTTCCCAGAGCCTCGGCGTATATTGTGGGGCCATGTCGGACGACGCGGTCCCTCCCGAAGACGATTTTCAAGTCGCGCATTTTGCTGGCGACCCCGATCCCACCGGTCACTACGAAGGAAAGGTCGTTGGCAACTACTGCGTCATGCACGAAATCGGCCGCGGCGGGATGGGGAGCATCTACCTTGCCCAGCACAAACCACTCGACCACCTCGTTGCCATCAAGTTTCTCGATCAGCGTCTCACCGGCGACCAGGTCTACGTCGAAATGTTTCTGCGCGAGGGCAGGGCCGCCGCCAAGCTCCGCCACCCGGGCCTTGTCGCCGTTTACGATCTTGGTTGCTACCATCAGACCACCTACTTTCTCGTTATGGAATATGTGGAGGGCAAAGATCTCCATCGCCAGGTCAAGGATCACGGTCCGCTCGAAATCTCACGGGCTGCCGACTACATCTGCCAGGCGGCCGATGCGCTCGGTTACGCCCACAAGGGCCACTTCGTCCATCGCGACGTCAAGCCCGACAACCTCATCCTCACACCCCAGGGCCAGATCAAAATCTGCGACATGGGTCTCGCCAAGCGGATCACCGATCATGGTGCGATCACACAAAAGGGCGTCATTCTCGGTTCGCCCAACTTTCTCGCCCCCGAGCGTCTCAACGATGCCATGAAGCTCGATGCCCGCGCGGACATCTACAGCTTAGGCGCAACGCTTTACTACCTGCTTACCGGCTCCATTCCCTACGAAGGCAGCGCTCCTGTTATCATGTCCAAGCACCTCACTGCCGCGCTTCCCGACCCGCGGAAGCTCCGACCCGACTTGCCAGAGGCGTTGTGTCATGTCGTATGGAAGATGATGGAAAAAATTCCAGCGGCTCGTTACCAGGTCATGGAAGAAGTTGTCGAAGCCCTCGCACCCTTTCGGAAATAACCCTCGGAAATCACGATCGGCTTCCATGCCAGGATTTCAATCCCGGCCGGCACGCACCAGTTGAGGTTTATTGTCATCAACGAGGGGTGAACCTTGACTCGATCAAATTCGAGTAATTGATTTGCCAACTGTCTAAATATACGGACTTGCGCGCTGCAATTTGCTGGTCAGTTTTTTTGACACCTTAAATTCCTTCGATATTTGAAGTCATTAGAAAACATATTCTTTGCGCGCCGCTGTTATTTCAATGCATGATAATATATATTATTCGTAGCGATGAGTTCCGAGTCCAAACTTCCCAACGAAGCTTTCGAGATCGATCCAAGGCCGATTCCCGAGGGTCCCTTCGTCTCCCACGTCGGAGAGATCATCGGCAATTACGAAGTGCTCAACGAAATCGGCCGTGGCGGCATGGGGCAAATTTACATGGCCAAACACCGGACTATCGGCCGGACGGTGGCCATCAAGTTTCTCAACACAATCCTGACTGCTGATCCGCTTTATACCGACCGGTTTTTCCGGGAGGCGCAGGCTGCCGGAAAGCTCTCCCATCCCGGGATTATCGCTCTGTATGACGCCGGCTGTCTCGACAACGAAATGTATTACCTGATCATGGAGTACGTTGAGGGACGTGACCTGCATTCCGTTGTCAGCGAGCAGGGAGTATTTTCGGTCGGGGACGCGGCGAACATCGTTTGCCAGGTCGCCGAGGCCCTTGGTTACGCGCACACCGCCGGCTTCATTCACCGCGATGTGAAACCGGAAAATCTTCTCCTTGGCAAAGACGGAACGATCAAGATTTGTGACCTCGGTCTGGCCAAACGCATCGGAGATGACGGCCTCATCACTCAGCGCGGAATGATCATGGGTTCACCCAATTACATGGCGCCCGAGCGCCTGAGCTGCTCGCTGACCATCGACGCCCGCGCCGACATTTACAGCCTTGGCGCTGCGCTCTTTTTCCTGGTCACCGGCCGCATTCCCTACGAAGGCACGCCGCCTGTCATCATGTCCAAGCATCTCTCCGCGCCATTGCCTGACCCCCACGAAGTCCGTTCCGATCTGCCCGATGACATCTGCAACATCATCCGCAAGATGATGGAAAAGGATCCGGCGGCGCGGCACCAATCGATGGCCGAGGTCTTCGAAGCTCTGGCTCCGTTGCGGTCCTAGAACTTACCCACGCGAGCGGGGGTGGGGTTCGGCGGGTCCATGGATCGTCTCATCCCAAATCCGCGCACACTCCATCACGATCTCGTAGCGCCTGGTTTTCGAGTAGAGATTGAGAGGAAACACATGGACGCCAAGCGTGTGGCTGGCCGGCTGGTCGACGAATGCCCCTGGCTGCGTGCCCTCGGCATCCGCCTCGACTGTGGCCAGGTACGCGTTGATCGCCCGAGCGATCTGCGCATCCCAGTCGGTCGCTCCAAATCTTAAGAGATATTCGTTTTCGTCCATGTTCTGTACCTACCTTTGAGACTCCTTCGTAGGAGTTCCTATTCAAATACTCCCACCAACCCGCTTTGGATTTATTTTTCTGTTTGATGAGCCGCTTACCCCTCGAGTTGGGTTTCTGTGAAACCCGCCAAAAAGAGATCCCGGATCGCTCGTGCCTGTTCCAACTCCCTCGTCCCCAATGACAACCGGACCCGCTTTTTTGTGTAGTCCTGTCGATGGACCGTGAAGTGGCACCACCAGACGCCGTGGTTGTTCCAGAGGTGGTGGTTCGGGTTTTCCGGCGAAATTCGTACCGCCAGTTCTTCACCGAATGTCGGATTAATGTTCATGTGCATCCTCCTTTTCAGGTTTGATGCACCAGGATCAGCGGAAATAAAAAAGCCCGCCACATCAGGTGGCGGGCAAATCCGCTGGAGACTTCTTGTTGGTCGAACTTCGCAGCGCAGCTTTACCACGCGTGTCTAGTCAACCCACATCGCCCGGCTTATCGCCAGACAGGGCACCTTGGGTTCTCCTCCCAGGTTGCCGGCCCTCCAAGGGCTCTCCTGATGCTGGGAGCAACGTAGCGCCGCCCTTTTGAGAGCACAAGAGGCAATTGTGTCATAAAAGAGCTTGCCCGGACGTATCATCATGTATATACACTTCTGCATGAAACCAACTACCAATATTCGAGTCGGACTCCCTACCACCCTCTATCGCACCATCTGCTCCGCTTCCAAACGGACCGGAACATCCGTCGCCGGCCTGGCACGCTCAGCCATTCAAAGGTTCATCCCCAGGCTCGAACCTGTCCGGATCAAACGCCACGCCAAGCGTTTCAATGAGCGCAAAATGCAGCGGTGATTCAGGTCCGAGGCTTGCCAAGGTTCGTGGTATGATATATTGTAATACCATGGGAACTATGAAAGTCGCCATCACCCTCGACAAGGAGTTACTCGGCGAGCTGGACCGTCTTGTGGATCGAAAGTGTTTTGCTAACCGCAGCAAGGCGATTCAGATCGCCGTTGCGGAGAAACTCGAACGCTTGAGGCATGTCCGCCTTGCTCAGGAATGTGGGAAGTTAAACCCCCGTCAGGAGCAGGCCTTGGCTGAAGAGGGTATTGGACGGGATGCGCGCGAATGGCCCGAATATTGAGAGGCGATATTTTTTGGGCAGATCTAAATCCGACCAAGGGCCGGGAACAGTCGGGTCTCCGTCCCGTCGTAATTCTCAGCCACGAAGTATTTAACGAACGGTCCGGGACCGTCATTGCGATGGCGATCACCGGCCAACCGCAGCGCGCCAGTTTTCCGCTCACTTTGGAACTCAAAGGCTCGAATCTGCCCAAACAATCCTGGGTCAAGATCAGTCAGGTTCGCACACTTTCCACTCAACGCATTGGAAAGAGGTTGGGCCGCGTTCTACCCGAGGAACTTGACCAAATCCTTGAAGGCCTTGGCTGTATCATCGGTCCGTGATTCTGTCCGCTAGTTTCCTATTTCCTTTTCAGGTTTGATGCACCAGGATCAGCGGAAATAAAAAAGCCCACCACATCAGGTGGCGGGCAAATCCGCTGGAGACTTCTTGTTGGTCAACCACGCGTGTCAACCCACATCGCCTGGCTTATTGCCAGGCAGGGCACCTTGGGTTCTCCTCCCAGGTTGCCGGTCCTCCAAGGGCTCTCCTGATGCTGGGGATAAAATAGAATAAACCGGGTGGCCGCGTAAGGGGGGAGATGTGTCATAAACATTGACAGATAGTATATACATGTATATATATTCTCGCATGAAACCAATTACCAGCATTCGAGTCGGACTCCCTACCACCCTCTATCGCACCATCTGCTTCGCTTCCAAACGGACCGGAACATCCGTCGCCGGCCTGGCGCGCTCAGCCATTCAAAGGTTCATCCCCAGGCTCGAACCTGTCCGGATCAAACGCCCCGCCAAGCGTCTCGATGAGCGCAAAATGCAGCGCTAATGAAAAGGAAGTTAGCACTGATCGATATCCCCTCTGTCATCCATACCATCCGTGGTCAACGGGTGATCTTGGATGCTGATTTGGCTGTTCTCTACGGTGTGAGCACCAAAGCCCTCAACCAAGCGGTGAAACGAAATCGAGAACGGTTTCCAGAGGCATTTGCGTTTCAGTTGAGCGGAAATGACATCGATGCCATGCGGTCACAATTTGTGACCGCATCAAGACGTAATGTTCGTTACCTGCCCTTTGCCTTCACCGAGCACGGTGCCTTAATGGCGGCGAATGTCTTGCACAGCAAACAGGCTGTCAAGATGAGCATTGCGATCGTTGAGGCCTTTGTGCTGTTACGGAAGATGGCGCTTTCGCTTGAGGACTTGACTCGAAAGGTTAACGAACTAGAGAAAGGGTTTCTTCAACATGGCCACCAATTTGAAGCAGTCTTCGAGGCAATTCGTCAGTTAATGGTTCCCCCTCCAGAAAAACCTCGTCGAAAAATCGGTTTTCATCCGACTTAGTCACTTTCCAAGGTCACAAATTATGACCTTGAATACAGAACCCCTTGCAGCCGTGCGTGTTTCGCAAGGCCGAAAATTTCTTTGAATCTTTTACCCTCCTCAGGTGTATAATATTCAAGATGAAACACAGAGGGTTGACCATTTTGGCATTGGTTTGCACCGGGGCAATGGCTTTGCCCAGCCCGCAGGCTCAGGGCGCAAACGTTTCTGTTGGAATCGGTGTCGGCTTTGGCGGCCCGGGCTACTGCCGGCCGTATCGCGGCTGGTATCGCCCTTATCACTGCTATCCGGGCTACTATTACGGGCCCTATGCGCCCTCCTACTACTATGATGGCCCTCCTGTGGTTTATTATTCAGGCCCGCCGCGGGCGCCCTACAGCAACTATAATGAATCCGATCCCTCGGATTGGCCGAAGGAAAACGAAGCCGACCACAGAGATCATGGGGCCCTTCTCACCGCACGTGCCTGGTCCGCGCTGGCCAATGGCGCTTTCGACGATGCCGCTGATCGTTTTACCGACGCCATCGACGAACATCCTTCTCTTGGTGTTCCGAGAATCGGTTATGCGATCACCGCGGCCCGGCTCGGCGATCTTCCCACGGGCGTGCGCGCCATGCGCGAAGCGCTCCACTACGATCCCAAATCCTTGAACCACGTCCCGCGCAACGAAGTGATCGACGCAAAAATCACCAACGTCCTGGATCGGTATCGCAGCTCTTTCGAGCATTCCGAGAGCCAGGCCGATCCTGCGTTCATGATCGCGTGTCTGGAGTATATCCGCGGTCACAAGGCGAAAGCCGCCGCTTCTCTCGACACTGCCCTAAAGAATGGTGACGACTCGCTTGCCGCGCAGAACCTGCGCGATCTTCTCGATGCGCGTTCTCCCAGACCCAAAGCCGCGCCGGCCGTCGATCCTGCTTCCGATGGTTAGCCAGGTGTCTGTAGCGACGCTCCCCAGGCCGCCGCTACTGTGCACCCCTTAAATCATCTGCAAGCGCACCAGGAAGATAATCAGGAGAAAGGGTAGGGATACGCCGATTCCCCACTCCAGTGTCCGTTTGATCTGACCTGATTTTAATTCGCGTTGGGCAGGACTCAGTCTCATGGCGTCCTTCAGGTTTGTTTATGATTTGGTTCCCCACATTGTGCGGCCCCGGCTGCGTACAACCGGACGAATCCCGCGGTGCACCTGGGCCGCCATCTGGTTTTCCCGCTCCGTCATTTCCGCATCGAATTCGGCCAGCGCTTCCTCGTTGGATTGGATACGCGCTAATTCAGTGAGCGCGTGATTCGCTTCCTTCTCTTCGTTGAGTATTTGCTCCAGAAGGTCCGCTGCCTCTCCATGTCCGAGCAGCTCGGCCCATTCGTGCAGGCAGCCATACGTCGCCATCTCGTAATGTTCGATCTTTTGGGCGGCGGCGATGAGTGCCGCATTGATTGCGGGCGATCCCTTGTATTCCGCCGCTATTTCACGGCCCTCTTTCAGGATCCCAACAGTCGCATCGCACGTTTTGCCCTTGGCTCTCAGGCCGAAGGAATGAAAAACCTGCTTGAGCGTCGCGATTTGGCCCTCGGTTTCCTTCATATGGGATCGGATTGTTTCACGCAAACGGATGCAGGTTGCGGCTTTCGCCAACTTTGGCATTGTCTTGGTCAATCGCTGCTCCGCGTCATACATATCCGCTAATTGTTCCAGAAATAGGTCTTGGAGTTTCTTCATCTTTATTTCTCCTGGGGTAATGGGTTGTGTTCAAAATGACGGCAGAGCTAATGGGTGTTGGCGGCGAGCCGCACTTCCAGTTGGTTGTCCACATTTTCGGGACGCACGACCCGGCCTGCGATTTCACCGATGAGAATTTTTTCCAAGATCGTGTTGACCGGCCCGCGCAAGGTGACCCGGCGAGTTTTGGTGATGATTTTCACGTTCCGTGCGTTCACCGACATATCTTTGGCAGCCAGGATATCTCCGCGAATTTTTGCGGTCACGTCCACGTCGGCTGCGCTCATCCCCTGGTTCAGGGGAGTAAGCGTTCGGCCTTCGCTGTCGCGGGTATTTCGCGCCGTGTTGTCGGAATCAACCTTCCTTTCCACGGTGGGGGAAGGCTCAACCCCGTACGCCCGGGTGATCTCGTTTGCGTAGTCAGACTGCCCAAAGTCAGGCCATTTGTTGGAATTGAAGTGCGGCGCGTTACTCACAATCTCCTTGGTGGTATCGATCTGAAAAGTGTCCGTTTCGGAGTTGTATCGGAGCGCGGCCGGTGGCATGGCGCTCAATTCATTGCTAATCCCGATGAATCCACCGGTCGAAACGATCATTGCGTCAACTCGGCCCGTCGATAGGTCCATCACGAGATCCTCCACCTTGCCAACTTTTTCGTCCTTCGCGTTCCTGACGGATTTGCCGATGAGATGGCTCGCTTGCTGGACGCGACCCGCCATCGGGACCGGTGTGTTCTCGGTCAGAGTGGAATCGGGTTCCTCGCCATAATAGCGATAGACCTGGATCACCTGGCTCGACTGGGCGGAATCTTCACCTTGCGCCATGTCGAACTTGGGAGCGGCTTTGAGTTTGTTCATGTCCGCGTCCAGGCGAATGACTTTGCTCTCCAGATCCCGATGCAAGACTCCCGGAGGCACGGCAGTCAGCATGTTTCCCAAGCCGGGAACTCCTTCCGTGGAAAGGATCACCTGGACGATGTGCCCGGTCGGCACATCAACCGTGACATCCTTCACTTTGCCCACCGATTGGTCCCAGTAGTTTTTGACATTCATGCCGATCAAATCGCTCGCCCTCTGCGCATGTCCCGGAAGTTCGGTGCGCGATGGATTGTTTGTAAATCCAAACGGAGCGATCCCCGTCTGGCTCGATTGAGCTTTGGGCGTTTCCACGGACATCGCCACAATCGCCATGATTGAAACAGTGAGGACGCCGAAAAAATTTTGGAGCTCTCGTTTCGCTCCGGTTTTTCTTCGGACTTTGACGTTTTCGTCGTAAGGCTCGAAAGCCTTCGGCGGAGGCTCGGGCAGAGCCGTCTTGGACTCAACTTCCTTGCCGCGCCCATCCGCCGGTAAAATCGCTGGCCTTTCCTCCGGTAATAGAGTGGACCTGTCCCGCTTTCTTTGCACGGGTCGAACAATTTGGTGAGTATCAGTGGGATAATCTGCGGTTTTCATTCACATTCCTCCGTAGTGACTTCGTAGGGTTGTTCCTGGGCAAAGGTCAGATTTTGGGCGAGATTCCGGCGGATCCGGAGACATTCCGTAGCGATCAGGTGTCGCACCGCCTTAGAATACCCATCCAATGGCGCGATATGGATTCCCACCGAGTCGAGCATGGGCTCGTCCATGTACGCGTACGGCCGCATGCCATTCTCATCGAGGCTTAGCTTCTGCAGGAAACGGTTGATCGCCTCCACGATATCGCGGTCCCAATCCGTGGCCGAAATCCGAATCATGAACTCCCTTGGTGTGTCCTCTTTCATGCCTTCTATACCGCAGGTTCCATGCCGAAGTTTTTGGAAAAAATCGTAAAATTATTATGCCCCCTCCAGATGCGGGATAGCGCACAAGGGAAGGCAAAAACCCCGGCTGGGCATGGCAAGAAACCCCTCATGCACGTTGCAAAATGCTGAGAAATGGAAAGTAAGATGCAGGGGGCGAGGATACCGGGAAACCAGCGGGTTTTTGACCATTGAAGCTCCACCGCGTAAAATGTAGGATCTCACTCCCGGTCGAGCCTTCATGAGCCTTTTCAAAAAACTTTTTAGCGCCAAAGAAAAGGATTCCCCGCCTGCGCAAAAATCGGATGCCGTTGATCCTCGGAACGACCCGAACATGATCCGCGTGTTCGATGGGTATGGGCGGGAATTGTTTATTACGCGGCAAACATGGCTGAACAGCTTGAAGGACACCCTGAAAAAGGCGTGGGATCAACCCGATCAGCTTTACGGACTTATTTTGCAATCGGTACAGGATGGATTTTTCAACGAGATGATCCAACCCGCCGAGCAGCTTCGGAAAATCGACCCTCTCGGAGAACGTTCTGCTGTGATGCTCGGAATTGTTTATATGAAGACCGGTCAGCTGGATCGTGCGGAAAAGATTCTCATGGACGAAATCCAGCTCCACGGTGAAAGCGGCATTGTGCTGACGAACCTGGCCAAGGTCTATTCGGAAAGGGGCGACCAGACACTTGTGGAATCAACGCTTTGGCATGCTCTGGAACTTGATCCCAACCAGGACAACGGCATGGGGTGGTATGAACTCACTCACCGCGAAAGAGGCGGAGAGCAAGCGGGGCTGGAGGCTTTACGGCGTGTCGCGCAGCTTCCCAAGAGCTGGCGCGCCAGGATCTGGCTGGCGCGCGACGCTTTGAAAAATCAGGATTTACCGGCTGCTTTGACTCTTTATCACGAAGCGCTCGAAATGGCCGGCGATCCGGTCCCCTCCGATTTTTTGATGCAGATGAGCAGTGATCTCGGAAAGAACGGCCATCTTCCGGAGCTGCTCGAACTAACCACTCCTCACTTCGATGTTCTCCGGCACGGCTTGCAGGTGGGAAACAATCTGATAAAGGCCCACCTCGACCTGGGTCAGGTGGATGAGGCGCGTAAAATTCTTGATCAACTTTACGCCCAGAAACGTCCGGACTGGTCCGAGACCCTGGCCTATTGGGATGTCGAACTCGCCAAGACTTCCCAAAATCTGGGTCCCGTCAAAACCAGCGCACCTGTCCAGGTCGTCATGCTTGCGATCCAGAACCCCATCTGGCTCCGCGATTCCTCGCCCGCCGCCGAGCTTTTCCCGGCCAAGGTCGGGGATGCTCCGGTGATTTGTTTTTTGGGCAGTTCAGCGGAGATGCCGACGACTGATAAAACGATCCGGCTTCAAAGCCCCGACACGGCTGGGCGGTTGAGCAGATCGCTGCCGTTGTTCCTGGCCGAGCAAACACACTTTCGCTGCACGAGTATGGCGCAGACAATGATCCCATGGGTCACTTCCCCCACCGGCGGTTTTCTTTTCTCGGGCAAAATATGGAAGGACGACGGTGCCGCGACTTCCGCCCGTCAGTGTCAGCCTCCGGGAGATTACATTGTGATTGTGCATCTGAGAACGGTCGATCCCACCTGGCAAATGTCGTTTCGACTCGTTCGCACGATCGACAATGCCTGTCTGGGGAGCGGCGAAGCTTCATTCGATCCCACGCAACCCGAGAAAGCAGCATTCACTTTGACGGATCAACTGTTCGAGCAATTGAGTGCGCATGCTGAAGTGACGTCGCAGAAAGCTTCGCCCTTTTACCAGGTTCCAACCGGCGTCAGTTTCGCGGATTATCTTCTGCGGCTTGAACAGTCCCTTGCCGTCTCTTGCTCCTCGATGGAAGGCGTAGCTCCAGGGTTTCTAAGTCGTGAGCGCGAGATAATTGAAGGGAATATCCGGCTTTGTCTCGACCATCCTCAGAATCCAACAACACGCATTCTCCTGGCGCAAACGCTCCGCAATCTTCAGAAGGTTCGGCCCAATATCGTGCTCGAGTATCGTGAAAAAGTGGAGCTCCTTCAGCGGGAAAAACCCTTAACCGAGCCTGCCGCCGGCGTCGTTCATCGGATATTCGAAGCCGTGTTTGTCAGAAAGAATTGATTTTAGGCCGCCTCTCCACTTTTCCCCCTATCTTTTTTCCACTTGGATTATAGTTCGAAAAGTTCTTCATGCACTTCCGCATTCCGACAAACTTCATCTAGATTGTACTTTCCAAAAAAGGTAATCCTATGTATATACAATCCTAATATGAAAAGCAACCCCCTTTCTTTTGGCGTTTCGAGAATTAGCTCAGCTATCCACACCATCCGTGGACAACGGGTGATTCTGGATACTGACTTTGTGATCTATGGGGTACCGACCAAGTGTCTCAACGAACAAGTTAAGCGGAATAAAAACCGGTTTCCCGATGACTTCATGTTCCAACTCACCCTATGCGAGAAGTCGGAGGTGGTCGCAATTTGCGACCACCTCCAACAACTGAAGTATTCTCCCGCTTTGCCTTACGCGTTTACCGAGCATGGAGCCATCATGGCAGCCAATGTTCTCAATAGCCCCCTAAGGTGTATAAATTACTAGTGGACGCTTGGGTGCACTATGATAATTCATTTGCCAAGCCTATCCTTCGCGAAAAAGGGAAAAAAGAATGAAGAAACGGCAGCCTCAAATTACCGATCCTGATCTAAAAAGAATTCTTCCGGCTTTGGAGCGTGCTGCTGCAAAGGCTCTAGAGATTGCGAGGCAAACTCACACTCCTTTCTATGTTTATAAGGCCGGCAAAATTGTTGATCTGAACAAGCAAAAAGTAAGACGAGTTGCTTGAAGCAGTTTTAAGTTCTCCTTCGCTTTCTCTTTTAATTTTTTCTCAGACTTTCTGTCATGGGTAGTGGTACAGTTTGAATGTAAATCAACGTAGCAGTAATCAGTCCGAATGATTTGCCAGCAATTCGTCAATGAGTTCTTGACCCCCAATGTGACCATCACTTTTGTAAACCTCAACTTCGATGCTCTCATCCGAAAAAACTTCAATTTCATAGCGGCTTCCGGGAACATGAGCCTCAACCATGATGGTGTCTTTCCGTGTCCGACGAAGCACATAGAAAATCTTGGCAGCTTCGAGTTGCTCTAGCAGGCGGTAAACAAGATGTGGGATTTTCTCCATTCTCGATTTAACCTTCTAGCAGATTCACGATTTCCTCCAAGCTCCAAACGTGGTCAGAGATACCGGCTTCCATCGCCGGAGTGACGCGCAAACTGGCGTGAATACGGCAGAAATTATAATGCATAAAATGGAGCGCAACGGCGTGTTCCAGATTTTCCAGCTTCTTTGAAAACGCATTGGTCAGACGGGTAAACCGGCGCATCTGCATACGCATTGTGAGGTTGTTCCGCTCCGCAATCGAAGTGTTAATGTGCTTGTGGTCAGGCTGGCCCGAAATGACCGTCTTGCGAGCGCCCATGCACTGAGCCGGAGAGTAACGCTTTTCACCTTCGGACGATTCGCCGTAAATCTTAACCAGCATCGCGTAATCAATTTGACCGTGGAACGCATCTTGAACAGCCTTTAAATAAGCGTGGTGGCCGTCTGTGGTCATTTGAATATTTCGGGCCATGCGCGGTGCCAAGTCATGCATGAAGTGGTAAGCTGCACCCGCATCACGGGAACCGATGAACCAGCAAGGAACGAGTTTTGTGTCAGCGCAGATCGCCGTCCATGTCCAAACATCGCCGTAGCCGGGTTTGCCCTTTTTCTCTTTCGGCACGTTCGCTTCCTTCATTCCGCAAAAGCTCCAAATTTCGTCACACTGGATATGTTGGCAGGGAAGGTTGCGCATCACCTTGTCCTGATACTTGGAACAAGCCTTACCCAGATCGGCCAAAAGTTTCATGACTGTTGTTCTGTGAACGCCGGTCATTCGGGTTGTCGCTCGCAGGGAATTGCCTTCGACCAGAGAGGCAATTACTCGGATGCGTTCGTCTGTGCTGATCTTGTTCATGGGATCAATATAGGTCTTTATGCTTGACCGGTCAAGCATAAATTATAAATTGTTTTTATCGATGTTCTATTGCGCTAGCCCCACTCGGATTTATGCTTGTAAAGGGGAATTTTTCGCGTATCTTGAACAAAAGAAAGGCCCCCTCAGTGGTGCTAAGGGGGCCTCAACTAAGAATGGCGTTTAACCCGATTTTGTCGGATTTTTAACAATCTCTCAAAGTAATTGGCATTATTCCTGCCTATTATTTTGAGTCAATAAATTTATGAGAGATTGTTTCGACGAACGGAAGTCTACTGAAATCGCGGGCTTACTTCTTAAGCTCGGTGGCGATGTTATGCACTACATGGCCCTTATCAAGCTAATGTATATCATTGATCGCGAAGCTTTAAAACGTTGGGGCTACCCATTGTCTGGTGACAAATACTATTCACTTCCCCACGGGCCGATTCTAAGTCGCGTTTATGAATTGGTTTTGGAGGAGCCAGAGCTTTCAGAATCAGCTTATTGGAAAGAATTTATAATCCGGCATAAGGATTTTAAAATTAAACTACGGTTTAATACACCGGATGGAGCCTTATCAGAGGCAGAAAAGACCTTAATTACTGAGGTTTTTAACGAATTTGGGCATCTGGACAGATTTGCTCTGAGGGATTTAACTCACACATTTCCAGAATGGAAAAATCCTGGAAAGAGCCGCCTTCCCATCTCTTATGAGGATATTCTACGTGCAGTTGGCAGAGAGAAAGAAGCGGATGAAATCGCTGGAGAAATTCGTGATTTCATGTTTACCCGCTCTTTGTTAAGCTCTTGATGTGAGCTTTATTGTCGGCGATACCTTCTGGATTAAAAATCCAAGTTCAAAAAACGTTAGGCATCTCTATTTTGCAATCGCAGACGGCACAACAACTGGAGGCCGTATTCTGCTCGTCAATATGAGCAAAGTGAAAGAAGGTAATGACACTTCCTGCATCCTTAAGGTGGGAGAACACACCGCCGTAACCCATGAAAGCACAATCAAATACCATGAGGCACTTCTGGCTAATCCCACTGACCTTGCAAGTGGCATTCGTATGGGCGTGATTACTTCCGGCGATAAGGCTACGCCTAACCTCGTTCAAAAGATTCAAGAAGGGGCGAAGAAATCTCCATTTCTAAGACAGGAATATAAGCGGTTTATTCCCTAAGACTTCGCCCATCGCTTTTGAGCTGCTTTCCGAGCAATCTCCTTTCGTCTTTTTGTGGAAAGAGCTTTGGCCCTAGCTACGCCGCCTTTCAAGCCGCCGAGCCTTCCTAGGGCTACCGCAGCAGGATTTTTAGGGTGTTCCGTCGTCTTTTGGACTATAGACGCCGCCAACTGGTTCAAGTCCTTGCTTGATCGCTTAGGCATACCTGCAAGATAGAAGATCACCGAAAGAAAGGGAAGAACTCTTTACATTCAAACTGTACCACTACCCTGTCATGAAATCAAGTCAAAGTATTTGACAATAACGCATAAAAGCATAAATATGTTTATATGAGGACGACAATCGATTTGCCGGATACGTTATTTAAGAAAATGAAGGCGATGGCTGCGTTGAAGGGGATGAAGATGAAGGAGTATGTAACCGATGTTTTGGAAAAGGCCCTAGCGACGTCGAAGCAGACACATCTAGGAAAGAAGCGCCATGAAGTAAAATTCCCGCTAATCCATCGGAAGAAGCCCGGGACTATCCGGTATTCAAACGAGCAGTTAGAAGACCTGATGATCGCGGAGGAGGTCGCCAAGCTTGAGAAACTTGCTCGACGTTAATGTTTGGCTGACGTTGCTGGACAACGGGCATGTCCACCATCCGGTCGTACTCCAATGGTGGGAAGCGCTCGATGAGCAGGAAGCGGCTTTCTGCCGAATCACGCAGATGTCCCTACTTCGTTTACTTACCAACGTGAAAGTGATGGGAGAAAGGATTTTGACATCGGGAGAGGCATGGAAGCTTTATAGAAGAACTTGCGAGGATGACCGCGTCGTATTCCTTCGAGAGCCGGACGAATTAGAATCCCTTTGGGAATCTCATACTCGCGGGCCTCGAGACTCAACCAATGTATGGACCGATGCTTATCTGGCTGCGTTCGCGAAGGGGCATAGGATTCGGCTGACTACGTTGGACGAAGGCTTCAAACATTTCACGGGACTGGACTGGTTGTTGATTACGGATGAGAGGCGGGGATGAAGGGCTCACTCGCTTGACTAATAATTGACTTACGCAAGATGGGTCGGCCGAAGGTTTCGCCATTCACACCGGCGAACTCAGAGTCATCCGTGCTAATCCGTGTATTTCCGTGGCTAAAATAAATGTTTGGGGTGCTACAGCAAGTTGCGCTGCTCGGAGTTGGCTGGTCGGGGGCGGAGGAATTTGCGGGCGGTGTCGGCTCGGGAAGATGATTCTTTTGGGACAGGTTTGATGTCCGTTTTTGGAGTAGATTCGCGCGGTGAAGCCGCGATCACAGCCTTCGCCGGAGTGATCGACGACGACGGCCGCGGTTTGGAAGAGAGCTTCCACTCCGAAACCATGGGGCCGAAGGCGCCGTAGACCGGGTCACTGTCAGGAAGGGGAACGCGTGCGATGGTTTCATCGGCCTTCGGACGCTCGTTGGGAAGGCCGCGGCGCAGATCGTAGCTCTGCTGGCCGCGCGGGTAGGCGCCGATGATTCGGAAATTGGCGGAGCAGTCGACATTTCTGTGGGCGATGCCGGCGGGAACAATCACGACGTCGCCGGCTTGGAGATTGGCGATGAAGCCTGAGGGCCCGCCAAACTGGATGCGAGCGGTGCCGGCGTAACAGCCGAGGACCTCATGCGCGTTGCTGTGGTAATGGTGGGAGGTATGAATGCCGTTGCGCCATATGCCGCACCAGACGTTGGATTCGAACACCGCTTCGATTTGAGAAGCCGGATCGTCTTGCACTAGGTCGAACGCTTGCTGGTAGATCAAAAGCGGGAGTTGCTCGTTGTTGGGAAAGGATCCGTCGCTTTTGAGAATTTTCGACGTCATCTTCGGCTCGTTTAGGCCGGGTGGCAATGGTGGTTGTGACTGTGGAATCTGGGTCATAAAAGCTGGCGCCATTTTCGCGCGATTGGAGGTTGGGATGCAAGAAGTTAAATGGGTGTCTCCCTTCGCGGTCCCGCCCGCTCCCACTGAAGGAGGGCGGGCAGGTTTCGGGGTAGGAGTATCGCTTGGTCATGATCGGTGATCATCCGTATGTTTCCGTGGCGAAAGGTGTTTGGATCGGCTAGGTAGGACTACTTGCTGTGGTTCGGGATAGGTGCGAAATTAGTGAAGATGAGGGCTTTCGTTCTTTCCGTGTTGTTTGTGGTGTTGGCCGGGTTTGGCTATATATACTTGGATTCGCATCCGGCGATCATGCATAAGATATTTGATCCGACATCCACGGATGCATCATTCCCAGGCTTGCCCAAGGGGAGCACCTACAAATGCGATCATTCCGTTCCGGCGTTTTCGCGGGAAGGAACGCATCGGCAGATCGGTAGTTTTACGGCCGGCTCGAAGCTTCTTGTGGAAGACACCAAGGACGTAGGTGACATGCGGCCTGTGTGTTTCGTGATGGAGGATGGAACCCAGGTCCTGGCTCTTTGCAAACTTCACGATCTCGGTATAAAGGCGCCCGCGCCGTTCGCCTGGCATGCGAAAAGCGAGGAACACCAAACCGTGTCGAATACCGCCACCGGGGGCGTCACGCAGAAACAGATTCGTGAAGAGAGCGAAGCGGCAGCGCGGTAAAAGTTTTTCAGTCGCGAATCCAAGGATTCAAGGTTTACTTCTATCGCCATGGCTCTACGCCTGTCCTGAGCGCCGAAATTTGGGCGGCGCTAGGGATCAGCAGGCAGGGTGCCATGGATCTGATCCGGCCGTTAATCCAGGCAGGACTGATTCGACGCATCGGAACGAAGAAGTCGGGGAAGTATGCGCTCGTGAATGGAGGAGAGATTTAATCCGATTTGCCGAGAGGTGGCACGGATTCCGGATTAAACGGCGGAGGATCGGGGGGCTTGGCCTGGCCCTGGGGGACTGCCGGGCTGACGCTCGCGTAGTCGACCGGGAGTTGAAACCATTTGGCATCGACGGGTTTCTTGTCGATCGTCTTGACCTGCATGATGCGCGCCCCATGCCCGCCGTCGTAATCGATGAATTTCAAAATATATCCGTCGTGCACCGGAAAACGCCCCGGGATGCTCGGCAGGAATTGCAGGGCAGGGCCGCGGATGCCTTGTGTCTCGTCGGCGAGATCTTCAAAAAAATTCTTTTCGCCTCCGAACCAGACTTCCGCGCGCAACGTTCCGCCTTTCCACGCTTTCCAATGTTGCGCGCGCAATCCCGCGATCACCCCCGTCTCGCCGGTCTTTTTCCAGATCAATTCATCGAGGTTGTCGGTCAAAAGCGCCGCGCTCGCATGGAATTGCCGGTAAGTCTTCGATGGATGCGTGAGCGCAAAGTAGCCGTCCTGCCTCGCCGCATGAAGAAAACCGCCTTCCGCATTTTCCAGCCTCCAATTTCCGCTTGAAGCGAAGAGCGTCGATTCCAATGGCGCCATCCCCGGTCGGTCGTTTTCGATGACCATCGTCAGGTCCGCAAAAGCGCCAAGCGCGAGCGTTTGCAGCAACACGATGATGACTGCGGGTTTCATTCCGCTATTTTACCGCGGGGAGTTTTCCAGGAGCAAGCAACTGAAAAAGTATTTTCAATCGCGAAGCCGCAATGTCGCGAAGAACATCATTAGCCACGGATGGACACGGACTGGCACGGAAGAGAACACCAGTTTCGTCTCCGCCTATGCGCGCTGCTACGCGGCTTTGCGGTTCAAATCGAAGTTAGAAAACAAACCCGGTGTCACCCCCAAGGAAATCCTCGGGGGTTTCACCGGTAAAGAGCGTAGGCCCGGAGTTTTGGCTCCGAGCCTACTCTATTTGGCGGGCGGGTCTAGTTTTGCGTATAACGCACTAGACGTCAGCTCGCGCAAAGTCGGGTTGGCTCGCAATTTTGCCAGCATGTGGGGTCTCATCCTCGTGTACTGGTACACGAGTGCGGGTTTCTTGACCGGCCGGGTCGCATGTATGTCCGATGCAAAGAGGCCGGCAACCGGGATGCCGCACAAGACCAGCAAAATTATTTTTTTTCTCCATGCATTCATGCCTTCAATAGAAAGCTTGTCTCATGCCAACATGCTCCGGAGGACGGAATTGTTTTTGAATGCTCCCTAACGCATTGGAGCAGAGGCGGTTTCTGATCGCTCTCATTTTTTAGAAAAAAACCTCCCGCACGGATGTCAATGCCCGCTCATGCGAATTGCAAAATGGGCTAATGCACTCTGCGTGGGTGTTGTCCTCATCGGGCGGCCTTGCCAACGAGGGAAGGTAGCCTGCTTCCTCGTGCCAGTTGCGGTCAGGTCAATGTAGGGCAATACTTCTTTACAAGACAGAGCATGCCCCTAACTGACCCACTTGCGCATCATCGGCCCGTCTTCACCGTATACCGGATCGAAATCCGGAAGATGAACACGAGCAATGTTCCTGTCGGCCCTCGGACGCTCCTCGGGCGCGCCCCGGCAAAGGTCGAAGTTTTGGTCGGCAGGGTAGGCTCCCACGACGCTGAAGTCGGAGGAAGAGCTGACCTTGCGATGGGCAACGCCGGCAGGGATGATGAGGACGTCTCCGGCTTCGAGCCCAAAGATCAATCCGGTCGGGCCGCCGAGCCGGAGCTCCGCTGAACCTATGTAGCAGGCGAGCGCCTCATGGGCGGAGCTGTGATAGTGGTGATAATCAAAGACGCCGTCGCGCCAGGCGTTTCCCCAGTTGTTTTCGGCAAACAGCGATTCAATGAATGCGGCCGGATCGTCTTCTTGAGCGATGGCGGATTCATAAAAAAGAACCGGCAGCTTGTTGTTGTTTGGGAAAACCCCGTCGTCCTTCAAATAATTCGCGGTGAACATCGGTGGATTAACGCCGTGTGACAACATACTTTTGGCTGTGATGATCATCGGGTGTCTCCTTCTTCTATGCGCCAGGGAAGGCGCGGGATTTTTTTAAAATGGGTTGCATTATGTCAGTGAGAGCGGCGCCTCCAAGCCGCGCTTCATTCTCGTCGGTTGGACCTTCTGATAGGGAGTAAAGTGCGGACGTTCCGTTGCCGCCTTTGTTTTCCACGGCTGGATTTTAGACTTCAGGGCCAATTGGTGGAACTGCTTTGAAGACGCTTCCTTTTCCCTGAGCGATGACTCCAGAATATGTTCGACGGTGTTTTGAGGAAGCAGGGAGGCGTAGGCATGCGTCGTCACGTAGGCGCCCACTAGATAGTTAATCATTTCTTCCACGACCTGGACCATAAGCTGGTTCTGCAAGTGGGAATCGGTTGCTTTCTGTTGCTCCGCCTTGATGATCAGCGTGTCCATGATCGGACATGGGCTGGCGACGGGAGTCACACGGATCAGTTTGAAAACCTGATCCAGCCGGACGGCATGGACGAGTGTCTGATCCATGAGTTTGGACAGGGCATCTTTGCATTCGACCGATGTGACGCTCTGCATCGCGTGCCAGAGGCCATCTGGAAATCGCTCTTCGGCGCGATGCAGGTCTCTGAGTTCGTACAGAAATAAATAATGATTGAGTGACATATTTTTCCCCATAGTTCTGATTTCTCCCTTAAAAAAATTTGGCATGTTGTTGAAGCTGAGCTAAATCAGCAGGTTCCACGCCAATTTTTCGCCGGCCCTATTTTGACGATTAAAATGAATTCCGTTTCGCCCGGGCGGTGAAATCTCCCTGCATTCTGCTGCTTATGGTTTGCAGAATGTGATGATCCGTTAACCATTTTGTATAGAATCGAACAGTGGGGGTCTGTGGTGACAATGCGTTGACCTTTCTGTCTCCTTCTGGAAAAAAAACTCCAGCAAAACCGGGTCCTCTCGCGGGATCAACGATTCTCGCGAACGGAAAATTTTCCGGGGCTCGGGGTTTGGAGGAGGGACGGTTTGATATCCTCGGCCGAATGTTTCGAATTCGGGTTTGGATTCAAAATGGGCGGATGGAGCGGCTTGCGACTCTTGTCGATGAGATGCCACTCGAGCACCATCGGTCCGGACGCGCCGTAGACCGGATCGCTTGCCGGGAGGGGGACGCGGGCGATGTGATCGTCGACCTTGGGACGTTCGCCGGGAAGGCCGCGGCGCAGATCATAGTTGTTCTGACCGTGTGGATAGGCCCCGACGGTCCGGAAGTTGGCGGATGCACTTATGTTCTTGTGGGCGACACCCGCGGGAATGATGACGACATCGCCGGGGTCGAAGCTCACGGTGATTCCCGAGGGACCTCCGAATTGAACGTATGCCGAGCCGGAGTAGCAAGCGAGGACCTCATGCGCGTTGCTGTGGTAATGATGGTAGCTGTAGATGCCGTTGCGCCAGATGCCACCCCAAACGTTGGAATCAAAGACGGCTTCGATTTGAGAGGCGGGGTCGTCCTGCAGAAGCTCGAAGGCCCCCTGGTAGATGAGGAGCGGCAGTTTCTCGTTGTTGGGGAAAGCCTTGTCGCCTTTTAAGATTTTGGATGTGACTTTCGGCTCTTTCAGGCCGACCTGCAGCACGGAAGGAATGGATTGAGTCATAGGTGTGCTAACTGGAAGCAAGAATCACGCCAACTCGCGGAATTCATGAATCGCTAAGGAAGTCGTAGATGTGTCCATGATGACTGGCACCGGAGTGCTGCGTAATGCAGCAGCGCAATTGCACTTTGTGCGGAATGGGATGCGTTAGCGACCGCGGCGAACGCCATACCGGCTGAGGGTTTTGCCATTATAACCGCGAGCTAATGTTTGAAACGATTGCGGATTTCCGTAAATTCAGAGGCCTTGCCTTCACTCTTCGACCATCGCTCGATTTCTTTAAGATCAATTTTCTGGGATTTTGCGACGAGCAATGCTTGTTCAAGGGATTGGAGATCTCCCCAGTGGTAGAAGCCAGCCAGCCGGTTCTTGACGCAATCCGTGGGGGAGAGAAGGGGAAGTTTGCCAGTCGATAACGTCAAGATGTTCGGTTTTCTGATGAACTCTTCGCCGATCGCGAGTGGACCCGGTGGAAATTCGACGGAGAACTTGATCTCAGAATGGTAGAAGGATCGATTCTTCTCTTTGAATCCAATTTCTTTCATCACCTCAA
>Ga0207134_1015_pt1 | contig 57095 bp, 49 predicted proteins | sample Alteio_BWMinHeat_12_FD_153527 | JGI IMG/M metagenome (GOLD analysis project Ga0207134, IMG submission 153527) | Enriched cells from forest soil in Barre Woods Harvard Forest LTER site, Petersham, Massachusetts, United States -... | ecosystem: Environmental > Terrestrial > Soil > Temperate forest >... | reverse complement strand
TGCATTGGCTGCATAAATATTCATACTATGCGCGGGATTGATCACAATGACTCGACGCCCGCCTAGCAAAGCCGTTTGTTGAACAAACTCAGTAACCTCGCGTATTTGATCTATTTTAATCGCATGTTTAGGTTCAGCCTCTATCCACAAACGATCGGGATGCGTGCCAGATTTTAATAATAAACAAGATTGGCAGTGGCCACAGGTATCTATGCATAATAGTTTTGCGACAAAATTTTCAGTAAATGTTTTTTCTGCACCCACAAGCAATAACGCATGGGGTAAACGATTTTGCTCTAACTGCTGCCAAAGGATATCACTCATTTAAGACTCTTATTATTTCATCTTGAACAGTTTCTAAATCTTTAGTCGCATCAATGACTCGAAAACGCTTAGGATCCTCTTCGGCTCTCAATAGATAAGCTCTACGCACTCGATCAAAAAAATCTACGGCTTCTTGTTCAATTCTATCTTGAGGGCCCCTGTGTTTCGCGCGTGCTAATCCAACTTCAGGTGGCGCATCTAACAAAATTGTTTTGTCAGGCAATAATTCATTGACTATCCAATCGTCTAACATTTTGATATGAGCGAGTGAAATATTACGACCGCCGCCTTGATAAGCATAACTTGCATCAATATAACGATCACACACTACCCATTTTTGTTCTTGCAAGGCAGGAAGTATTACTTGTTGAATATGTTGCGCCCTACAAGCAAACATCAATAATAATTCAGTATTGGTTGCGAGTATTTCTTCTGAATTAGGATTTAATAAAATATGCCGTATTTGTTCAGCAATTTCTGTACCGCCGGGTTCGCGTGTTAATATAAAATCAATTTCTTTTTGTTTAAGATACTGCTCTATAAATCGAACAGCGGTTGTTTTTCCAACGCCTTCAATCCCCTCAATGCTTAAAAATATTCCTAGCTTTTTCATAATTAAAAAACCCTTTTTGAGACGCGACTTTGGCGGCAGTAAAAACTGCCTGATTGTGATCAGGAAGTGAGGTTGAAAATTGATGGCTACCATCACCTTTGGCTACAAAATAGTAGTAATTATGCTGCATAGGATGCAAAACTGCTAGGATAGAATCAATACTTGGCATAGCGATAGGCGTAGGCGGCAAGCCTTTTTTGGTATAAGTATTATAGATAGTTGGCGTGGTTAAATCGGTTTTATGGATTTTGCCCTTATAACGATCCCCCATGCCATATATAACCGTTGGATCAAATTGTAATAACATATTTTTTTTCATGCGGTTAATTAAGACACCCGCAATGATGGGACGTTCTTGTTTTAAATACGCTTCTTTTTCAACTAAAGATGCCGCAATTAAAACATCATAAGGTTTTTGAAAATATAAATTCGCATCACGCATATCCCAAGCTTGTTTAAATTTAGCTTCCATTTCATGATACGCACGACGTAAGACCATGAGATCCGTTGCGCCTGTCATATAATAATAAGTATCGGGAAAAAATTGTCCTTCGGGATGAGTTTCTTTAGATCCTAATTTCTGCATCAACTCTTCATCTTTGAGATGATCCAGCATATGATGCAATTCAGTTTCTTGATGCAGCGCATCACGCACTTGCTTAAAATTCCAACCCGCAATAATCGTAAAACTATGATAAATAATCCCCTTGCCCTCTACCATTCTATTCATCATATCTCTAGGTGTAGTACCTTTAGGGAAAATATATTCTCCTGCTTTCCATTGCGTAGAATCATGACGGATATGTAATAAAATTGAAAATAAAAGCGGGTGTTTAATAATGTTTTGGTGTGTTAAATCGCTAATAAAAGATTTAACAGAAGCGCCGGGTTGAAGCACATATCTAAACCCAGCCTCTTCTGTTACTAAAGGCGTCATTAAAAATTTTAACCACGCACCGATAATCATTAAAAAAAAGATTATCAGTATCGTTCGTTTAGCCATCCTTTAGCTGCCGAAAAAGTAGAGCTCCGTTTGTTCCACCAAAACCAAATGAATTAGAAAGTGAAGCCGTAATTTTCATGGGTTGTGCTCGGTGGGCCACTAAATTGATATCACACCCTTCATCAGGATTATCTAAATTAATAGTAGGTGGTGCTATTTGATCGCGAATCGCTAAAATTGAAAAAACTGCTTCAACAGCACCCGCTGCACCTAGTAAATGACCAATCATCGATTTGGTTGAGCTCATCGCGAGTTTATAAGCATGATCACCAAAAGCGCGTTTAACAGCTAAGACTTCTAGCTCATCGCCTGCCGGTGTTGAAGTTCCGTGTGCATTAATATAATCAACTTCGGAAGGTTTCATATTGGCATCACGTAAAGCCGCTTCCATCGCTAATTTAGCGCCTAAACCTTCTGGATGTGGAGTCGTAATATGATAACCATCACCACTCATACCAAATCCTACGAGTTCTGCATAAATTTTCGCGCCGCGTTTTTTAGCATGTTCATAACTTTCCAAAACCAAAATCCCAGCGCCATCGCCTAACACAAAACCATCGCGATCTTTATCCCAAGGACGGCTCGCTTTTTCAGGCTCATCGTTTCGGGTTGATAAAGCACGCATGGCAGCAAATCCAGAGATACCTAATTTAGTGGAAGCCATTTCAGCGCCACCCGCAATCATGACATCGGCTTCACCCAACGCAATCGATCGCGCGGCGAAACCAATATTATGTGTACCCGTAGTACAAGCTGTCACTATCGCAATATTTGGCCCTCTGAATCCATACATAATAGAAACATTCCCCGCAATCATATTAATAATTGCACCGGGAATAAAAAAGGGAGAAATACGACGTGGACCGGATTCTTGTAAAATAGTATGCGATTTTTCGATCAAGAGTAAGCCACCGATTCCTGAACCAATAGCAACCCCTACACGATCTTTTTCTTCTTCAGGCACATGTTCTAAGCCTGCATCTTTTATTGCTTCAACTGCTGCTGCAATACCATATTGAATAAAGACATCTCGCTTACGCGCTTCTTTTTCGTTCATATAGGGAAGCGGATCGAAATTTTTAACTCGAGCACAAATTTTGCAACTCAAATCTGATGCATCAAAATGATCAATGGCAGTGACGCCACTTTTGCCTGCTAAAATAGCTTTCCAGCTATCAGCTACATTAAGACCGACAGGCGTCACTAAACCAAGGCCTGTAACCACTACGCGCCTTTTATTCAAAAGAAACCTCCAAAAGAGAGATTTTTAGCTCTTGCTATGCTCGCCAACATGAGTGGAGACATAATCAATTGCTTGTTGGATGGTGGTGATTTTTTCTGCATCTTCATCAGGAATTTCAGTTTCAAATTCTTCTTCTAGAGCCATTACTAATTCAACAGTATCTAAAGAATCAGCTCCTAAATCGTCCACAAAAGAAGCATCGTTGGTAACTTCCTCTTCTTTCACGCCCAATTGTTCTACAACGATTTTTTTAACGCGCGCTTCAATCGTACTCATAAAAATTATATCCCCTTTAATATTAACAATAATCTTACGTCGCTAGTTTATTCGAAAACCTATAAGTTGCAAATAGTTAATTCATGTACATCCCACCATTCACATGCAAAGTTTGCCCGGTAATATACCCTGCTGCCTCAGAGCTCAAAAAAACTACAGCTGCGGCTATATCTTCAGGACTTCCTATGCGTTGTAATGGTATACGATCAGTCAGCGCCTGCCTATGTTCTTCTGACAATTTTTTGGTCATATCGGTATCAATAAATCCGGGGGAAACGGCATTCACCGTCACATCCCGAGATCCTATTTCTAAGGCTAAAGCTTTAGTAAACCCAAGCAAACCTGCTTTTGCTGTTGCATAATTCACCTGCCCTACGTTACCAATGGACCCTACCACAGAGCCTATGCTAATAATTCGTCCCCAGCGCGCTTTGATCATATCGCGCACACAAGCACGGGTCACACGATAAAGAGAATTAAGATTAGTATCTATGACCTTACTCCACTCCTCGTCTTTCATGCGTAACATAATATTATCTTGTGTGACAGCCGCATTATTCACCAAAATAGACGGCATGCTGAAATGCTCTTTAATAAAAGTTATGGCTTGCTCTACGGATTCTGGTTTTGATACATCCATCATGACACCAGAACCTTGAATATTTTGCTGCTTTAAAACTTCAGTAATTTTTTTCGCGCCTTCTTCAGTGGTCGCGGTTCCAATAACTATATGTCCTACTTTTCCCAACGCACTCGCGATGGCCTGTCCAATGCCACGACTAGCGCCCGTTACCAAGGCCACTTTAGGTGTATTCAACATGGCACACTCCTTAATTCTAAATTTGAATCAATGCGTTTTATAAGGCCGGTTAATACTTTACCGGGACCGCATTCAATGACTTCAGTAATTCCGAGTTTTGAAAATTCTTGAATCGTTTCAACCCATCTTACTGGGCTATATAATTGCCGAACTAATCCATCACGAATTTGCTCTGGCGTTTTATAAAAATTTGCATCGACATTATTAATCACAGGTATTTTTGGTGTCTCAATCGTTAGTGAATCTAACAACTTGGCTAATCGATCGGCTGCAGGTTTCATGAGCGCACAATGCGATGGAACACTCACGGGTAGTAATTTTGCGATTTTTGCACCTTTTTCTTTGGCTGCAATAATCGCACGTTCAACCGCTGCTTTATGTCCTGCAACAACCACTTGCCCGGGGCTATTATAATTAGCTGGCATTAACACTTCAGAGCCCGCACAAGCTTCACAAATTTGTTTTACTGTCGCATCATCTAAGCCGACAATAGCAGCCAGTGCACCCACACCTTGGGGTACTGCTTCTTGCATATATTTGCCACGTGCCGCAACTAAACGAATCGCATCTTTAAATGTTAATGCTTGAGCGCACACTAAAGCCGTATATTCACCTAAACTATGACCCGCTAAAATAGCTGGTTCACATTGCATCACTTGCCATAATGCAAAAGAAGCTGCGAGTAAAGCCGGTTGTGTATGTTCTGTTTTATCTAATTCTTCAGAAGGACCCTTTGCAACTAACTGCCAAAGATCATAATTTAAAACAGCAGATGCTTCTGCAAATGTTTTTTCAATCACTGAAGATTCTTTAGCAATATCACTTAACATTCCCACAAATTGGGAACCTTGACCTGGAAAAACAACACCCAATTTATTCACGTTTGGTTTTCCTCAATATTTTATTAAAGCAGAACCCCAAGCCAATCCACCGCCAAAACCTTCGAGCAATAAAATCTGTCCGCGTTTGATTTGCCCGTCGCGAATTGCTTTATCTAAAGCGAGAGGAATAGAAGCGCTAGAAGTATTGCCTTGTTCATCTAAAGTAATGGCCACGCGATCTAGAGGTAAATCTAATTTTTTTGCCATAGCTTGAATAATACGAATATTCGCTTGATGCGGGACTAGCCAATCGACATCCGATTTAACTAAACCATTCGCCGCCAAAGTTTCATCAAATAATTCATCTAAAATATTGACCGCTAATTTAAATAAATGGTTGCCTGACATTTTAAGATAAAGCGCAGATTCGACATCAATGGGTTTACCGACGGATGTATCTAAATATAAAACATCTTTATGGGTGCCATCTGCATGCAAATGCGTGGATAAAATTCCAGGCTCATTGCTTTTACCTAAAAGAACGGCGCCCGCTCCATCACCAAACAAAATACAAGTACTGCGATCTGTCCAATCTAATACTCGGGACATCACTTCACTGCCAATCACTAATACATTATCAACACTACCGTCACGAATGTATTTATCAGCAATACTTAAACCGTAAACAAAACCCGCACAAGCCGTGGAATTTAAATCAAACGCCGGACAACCGGCAATTTCTAAACGTTGTTGCAATAAACACGCCGTGCTCGGAAACATTTTTTCAGGTGTTGTGGTTGCAATAATAATCATGCCAATTTCGCTAGGCGCGATATTAGCCGCTTTCATCGCAGCGCGCGCTGCATTTTCAGCCATGCTTAAAGCTGTTTCATGATCTGCTGCAATATGTCTTTTTAAAATACCCGTGCGTTCAATAATCCATTCGCTGGTAGTATCTAACGTTTTTTCTAAATCAAAATTCGTTAAGATTTTTTCAGGTAAATAACTACCGGTCCCAAGAATTTTAGAGTAATTCATCATTAAGCATCTTCTGAATTAAGAGGAGAGGATTTTAAAATACGCTCAACTTCACTGCGGATACGTTCAGGGATATTTTTATCGACTTCAATCATCGCTTCTTCAATCGCATGCGCGAAAGCTGGAATATTGGCTATCCCGTGACTCTTGATCACAATCCCTTGTAATCCAACAAAGCTAGCACCATTATATCTTGCAGGATCAATGCGCTTAATTAATGATTTTAAAACTGGCATAGCAATCAAGCCTGCAATCTTGGTAAAAATATTTCTTAAAAAAGCATCTTTAATTAATTTACCAATGAAAATAGCGACCCCTTCACTGGTTTTTAAAGCCACATTTCCAACAAATCCATCGCACACGATGACATCGGCTTTGCCTTTATAAATTTCATCGCCTTCGATATAACCTTCATAATTAATGGCTGTGCATTGTGTTAATAATTGCGCGGTGCGTTTGACTTGCTCATTGCCTTTAATATCTTCTTCACCAATATTTAATACATACACGGAAGGATTGGGAATATTATCGACAGCCGTTGTTAGAACAGAACCCATCACTGCAAATTGAAATAAAACTTCGGCGGAAGAATCGACATTACCGCCTAAATCCAACATACGCATATTTTTTTTGCCATCAGTCGTTGGAAAAGCAGAAACAATGGCTGGGCGATCAATGCCTGAAATAGTTTTTAATACAAAACGAGCGGTTGCCATTAAAGCGCCTGTATTGCCCGCACTCACACAAGCTTGGGCTGCACCTTCTTTTACAAGATTGATCGCAACACGCATAGAAGAATCTTTTTTAGTACGCAAAGCATGCGCAGGCTGCTCATCCATTTCCACTTGCTCAGAGGCATGTCGAATCGTCAGACGATCTTTGGCATAAGTTTTGGATTTTAAGGCGTCGGATAAAATATCTTCACGCCCTACTAAAATAAGGTGTAAGTTTTCATGCTTTTTGAGTGCTTGCAAAGCTGCAGGCACAATGACAGGAGGGCCATGATCGCCCCCCATCGCATCCACTGCTATGGTAATCTTATTCAAAGCTTTTACTCTTTGTCGTTTTCGTCTTCTTCCGAAACTACGCTTTGTGCAATCACTTGACGACCCTTGTAATAGCCATCTGGGCTCACATGATGACGACGATGGGTCGTACCTGTTGCCATATCGACAGAAAGGGTTGGGCTTCCTAAAGCAGAATGCGCTCTACGCATTCCACGTCTAGAACGTGATACTCGACTTTTTTGTACAGCCATGGTTTAAATCCTCTACTCTTTACTCTTTAAATCGTCTTTTGAACGTAAAATAGAAATCACGTTAAAAGGGTTATTTGATTCGGTGGTTCCAGCCTCTAAAGGCAATTTTACTTTACACTTATTTGCATCATGCATAGGTACAATTGGAAGCGCGATAATAATCTCATCTTCAATCATATCTAACAAAGCCAACTCTCCCTCTATAGCTATCACGGGGTCATACTGCTCAGGCAATTTTTCCGCCTCATCTTCCGTTTGGACTATCCCTGACAAAAACTCGTCTATTATGTCATATTTAAAAGGTTCCATACAGCGCTGACACTGTAAAGTTAAGCTAGTTTTTAGCTGACCCTTTAATACACAAATATCCTGCTCATCCATAGCAAAATCTGCATCGACCGTCACTTCCCCTTCGGTAGAATGCAAACTGGGAACTAGCCTCTGCATATCACCCAACATAAAATTTCCCTGCAACTGCATTTTATGCGCCGCAGATCTAAAAGGATCTATTTTATAAGGTAAGCGATTTGGCATAGGCCGGGATTGTATGCAAAGCCTAACCCTAAGTCAAATAAGAAGTTTTAAACATTCTGCTAAGTCTGCATCCAAAGGCGAGGTTACTCGAATTTCTTCCCCCGTAGAGGGTAAAACAAAGGCAAGGGTATGGGCATGTAAAAACAGCCGTTTAAGACCTTTTTGCTTCATTTCTTTATTAAACTCTTTATCCCCATACTTCTCATCCCCCGCCACAGGATGGCCCTTATAGAGCGCATGAACACGAATCTGGTGGGTACGGCCCGTTAATAACTTAGCCCGAACTAAAGTGCAATCTTTATATTTTTCAATCACTTCAAACACTGTTTTTGAGGCTTTACCTTCACTGTGTACTTTAACCATACGCTCGCCGCTGGTTAAGATATTTTTCATTAAAGGCGCATCTACACTCAAGTCTTTTTCAGCCCATGATCCTTTAGTTAGCGTCCAATATTCTTTTTTTATAGCCCCTTTCCCTTCACGTAATAGTTCATGAATTTCACGCAACACACTGCGTTTTTTAGCAATCATCAAACATCCAGAAGTATCTCTGTCTAATCGATGCACTAGCTCTAGCTGGGGTAATTGGGGGTAAACGGTTTTTAAAATTTCAACAATACCCCAAGGCTGATTGGTGCCACCGTGCACGGCAATTCCTGCGGGTTTATTGATAATAAACAAGCCTTTATCTTCATAAATAATACGGCTAACTAACAAATCTCTTAGACGAGTAGGCAAAAGTGTCGCTTCTTTCTCCTCTTCTATTCTTAAAGGCGGGATACGAATTTGATCCTCTGCTTGTAACCTATAACTAGGCTCCGCCCTTTTTTTATTAACCCGCACTTCGCCCTTACGCAATAGCCTATAAATACGTGTTTTAGGGATTTTTAATTGAGTAATCAGGAAATTATCTATTCTTTGACCCTCAAAAGCCGGGTCAACGGTTAAATAATAAACTGTAGATTTATTTGCCACAAGTCCTTCCCACTGGATAAAAATTTGGTATTATAGTGCGCAAACGAGGATAACATTATAATGCAACATACTAAAGTACCAGAAATTTTAGATCCTATAGATGAAACTGAACCTTATAATCCTTATGTTTATTATGGTTTTATGGCATTAAGCTGTGGAAATGTCATTAGCACTCCTATTGCGAGTTACCAAAGCGCGGAATGGGCCCAAGAAGGTTTTGAGACCACTTGTGACACTCTGTCACTTACCCCTATTAAACCCCTGGGTGGAAAAATTATTTTTGCGGATTCGTTCATAACAGAAACCGTAGGCGGTGTTCTGGTTCCAGGCATGGGCAACTCCTGCATTGAAGCATCTCAAAGGGTTTATCAATTTTCGTCTATTGAAAACAAAGGACAAAAATTATGCGCGTGGACCCAAGAAATTTTTAGTGACCGTTATCGTTTTGTTGAGGCTGGTTTTCGCGGGTTAAGTTATGCCTTAGTAGGCTCTCATTTTGTTGCCGGAAGTCTGCCTGCGGTTAAGATAGTATGGGATGCAAACCCATTAGGCGATTATGGAACTCCGGTTCTTTGTGCTTATTTTCTAGCAAGCTCTGTGACGAGCTATGGGCTTTCTTATGCAGAAACTTGTTACTATGGCATCGAGCGCACCATTGATTTTATAAAGGGAAAAGGCAAAACCTATAATCAAGCGGTTTTTTTAGCAAAAATACTCGCGGGAACTTATATCACGCTGACTATCGCTGACCGTGCATTTTTTAGTTCTTTCACCATGAATGGATGGGGACTTGCTTCTGATCTATGGGGAGCAGCCTCTGGTATTGGCTTTGCGCATTTTGCTTATAGCTTTAATACCATAGACGGTTGTTTAGAGCCTAGAAGAGAAGAAAACTCACCACGAAAAATTACTTGCGCTAAATTAACCGCTACTTTAATTTCTGTTTTGCAGCCCACCGCAAGAATTTTCATGAAAATAAAATCCATTACCGGCAATCCTTTCAATCAAAAACTTTTATCGCCTTTATCACAAGTAGTAACAGGTGTTGCTATCGGTATAGGAGTAGGTGTTAGCCGCTTTTATTCGCTGAATAAAAAGATGACTGATAATTTACAATGGCTGCTTCCCAAAGCAAGTCAGAATCCAAGCACTTTATTTAGTAGTCCGAAAGCAGCCGCTATCGCCCAGCAACCAAGAAAAAGATCCCTATCTCGTTGATCCAGCTATAAAACGCTGTTATAGTTACGCTTGGCCTAAGAAGGCCAGAATAAACAAGGATGCATTTGTAATGGAAGGATGCGAGCAAAAAGCACACCGACACTTACTATGATTTTTTAAATAAATCAGATACTTATCACAAATGCATAACCTAATTAATTAACTATTGCGCGTACCCAATTGAATAGGATCTAAAGAGTTGAGAAGAACATTACCCTCCCTCGGCACACATATTGCACCCGATCTATCCTTTGGCTTACTTGCGCCCATTCAAAAGAGATTAAGAAACCATGAAAAGAATGTTAGTCAATGCAACTCACAAAAACGAAGAGTTGCGAATCGTCTTAGCGGACGGTCAGTTTTTATATGATTTGATTATTGAACCTTATGTACGAGAACAAAAACAATCCAATATTTATAAAGGACGAGTCACCCGAATAGAACCCAGTTTAGAAGCCGCTTTCGTTGATTACGGCGAAGATAGACATGGTTTCTTACCCTTAAAAGAAGTGGCACGTTCTTGTTTTAGATCCAATTACAACGACTCTGGTCGTGGTCGCCCTAGCATTAATGAAGTATTAGAAGAAGGCCAGGAACTCATTATTCAAGTCGATAAAGAAGAGCGCGGCTCTAAAGGCGCAGCGTTAACTACTTTTATTTCGCTCCCAGGATCTTATTTAGTTTTAATGCCTAACAATCCGCGTGCGGGTGGTATTTCAAGACGTATTGAAGGCGATGAAAGAACCGAATTACGTGACAATCTTCAAGCGCTGAATTTACCTGAAGGCATGGGACTTATTATCCGTACCGCCGGCAGTGGTAAAAGCTCTGAAGAATTACAATGGGATTTAGATATTTTATTAAGACATTGGGATGCGATTAAACAAGCTACTGTTCAACGTCAAGGTCCGTTTTTAATTTACCAAGAAAGCAATGTCGTTATTCGCGCAGTACGTGATTACTTACGTAAAGATATTGATGAATTAGTCATTGATGATCCTGATGTGTATCAAGAAGTCATTAATCATTTAAAACTCGTACGACCCGATTTCGTGAATCGCGTCAAACTTTACAAAGACCCAACTCCACTCTTCACTCGTTTCCAGATTGAAAGTCAAATTGAGTCTGCTTTCCAACGTGAAGTGAGATTACCTTCCGGTGGTTCAGTCGTCATTGACCGCACTGAAGCGTTGGTTGCTATTGATATCAATTCATCGCGTGCCACTAAAGGCGGCGATATTGAAGAAACCGCTTTCACTACTAATTTAGAAGCAGCGGATGAAATTGCGCGCCAAATGCGTTTAAGAGATTTAGGCGGTTTGATTGTCATCGATTTTATCGATATGACTCCCATCCGTAATCAACGTGAAGTCGAAGAACGTATACGTAAAGCTTTAGAAGTCGATAGAGCACGCGTTCAAGTCGGACGTATCTCACGTTTTGGTTTATTAGAAATGTCACGTCAACGTTTACGCCCTTCTTTAGGCGAATCCAGCCAAATCACTTGCCCACGTTGCGAAGGCAAAGGAAATATTCGTGGTATTGAATCGCTTTCCTTATCCATCATGCGCTTGATTGAAGAAAATGCTTTAAAAGAAAATACAGCACAAGTCAGAGCCATATTACCGATTGAAATTGCGACTTATCTTTTAAACGAAAAACGCCAAACGATTTCTGCGATCGAAAAACGTCAGAACGTGAGCGTTATTGTTGTTCCCAATCAACATATGTTAACGCCACAATATCAAGTGGAACGCGTACGTATGTCTGATATGTCCGAAAAAGATGAGAAATTAGCAAGCTATAAACTAGCCGTTAAACTGGAAGATGAAACGACCGAACCTGCGACTATGTTCGTCCAAAAAACTCATCAAGAACCGGCGATCAAGAGCATTAATATCGAACAACCCACCCATCCTACGCCTTCTGCAGCAAAACAAGGCGGCGGTTTATTGAAAAAGTTGTTTGGTTTATTACTAGAAAAAACGCCTAAAGCTGAAACAGAAACCAAACCCAAAGAAGTAAGACGCTCGCCTTATCAAAACAGAGATCGTGGTGATAACAGAAGCGGCAATCGCCCTCCCCATCGCGGCAATCGTCGTGGCGGAAGAAGACCTCCTCATGCTGGCCCACGTCATGATAATAAATATCCAAGAGATAACAATAGAGATAGAAATCGCTCGGATGCCAAACCGTATCCGTCCTCAACTCCTATTGTTGAACAACAACCTCAAGAACCCAAAGCAGCAGAACCCACTACCCTGCAAATTTTTGTTCCTGAGACTGCCCCTGTTCAGCATACTCCGCAGCAACCAGCAACGGTTCACCATTTTGAACCTGGCCATAGCCCTGTTGTAACAGAAACCGCTCCGGCTGCTGGAACTGAACCGCGTAAAACTGAAGATAAGCATCGTTATCTGGGCACACGTGGCAGAAGACAATATCTACGAAAGAACCGCTATCGTCGCGGCAGTAATGATCAACAAGCTAGACCTAAAACAGAAGAGACTAAAGAAAATAAAGAGTAATTAGCAACACCATTACATTGTAAGGGCAGGACTGGTACCTGCCCTTTTTTTATTTTGCATTAAGGTCCTACAGTATCCGTATCCATCGTAATAGCCGCATTCAATACCCATAATCTTCCATTAAGGTTCATACCTGCCCCTATCGTTTGGCTAGTTAGAGCAATGACTTGTCCTTTAAAGAAGTTATTAGCACCAAACGTTGCTGAGCTTCCAATTTGCCAATAAACATTTCCGGGCACTGCACCGCCTGTGAGAACAACATTTGCAGCAGCTCCCGTTGTTAGCGTTGTGCCTATTTGGATATAAAATTTATCGGTAACTGAACCGTTTAAAGTAAGCGTTGAGCCTGCAGCTAATGTGGCCGCAGTATTGAAACAGTAAACGCCCGATGAAAGTGTCATCCCTCCTAAATCTTGGCCACTTAAATTATTACCTAAGCCGCAAGTTAACCCGGCAATGGTGTTATACAAAGTGACAGCGTCATTATGATCCGCGTTAGCAATCGCATCACCGGGATGAATATTTCCTGGGGGAGAAACCTGGCCTGGTGGGAAACCAGTAATAGCAGTTCCTGGTGCAACGCAAACTCCACCATTAATGGAAGTGGCGCCGGTACTAGTTACCGTTGATGCGCCTAAGACTGTACAAACTGGAAGTACAAAAATACTGACTTGCGGAGATGGTGCAGCCGTATTCGTTCCTTGTACTGTCGCAACCCCTGATTGACTAGAAGGCGCAGCTACCGCTTGAATGGTAATGGTACAAGCGCTGCTAGCTGGAGCTAATGCCGTGCATCCACCACTATAAATGGGCAACCCTACGAGCTGACCTTGTACGTTTGCTGGAATGGTCATCGTAATATTATTAGCCGTAATGGTGCCCGTATTAGTCACGGTAAATACTTGAGTGCCATTAAAGGGAATATTTGCTGAGCTAGGACTAACCGTCAACGTCGGTGCAGCGCCTGTTGTAATTGCAACTGTTGGAGCGGGTGCTGCCGTATTAGTTCCTTGAACACTTGCGGTACCCGATTGTGCAGTCGGTGATGCAACAGCATTAATAGTAATAGTACAAGTGCCGCTTGGAGCAATGGATCCACAACCACTATAAACCGGCGCACCGGTTAATTGTCCTTGAACATTCGCTGGAATGGTCATCGTAATATTATTAGCCGTAATGGTGCCCGTATTCGTCACGGTAAATTGTTGCGAATCGCCTCCTCCTAAAATAGTACTCGGTGGACTAACCGTCAGTGTAGGTGCAGCACCAGTTGTAATAGCAACAGTTGGAGCCGGACCCGCAGTATTGGTCCCTTGTACTGATGCAACACCGGATTGTGCGCTCGGCGATGCAATCGCTGTGATAGTTATAGTACAGGTCCCCAAAGGTATAATCGATGAACAACCATTATAAATAGGAATGCTAGTCAATTGTGCTTGAACATTGGCGGGGATCGTCATCGTGACACCTTGCGCGGTTATGTTAGTACTGGTGTTGGTGACAATAAATTGCTGAGAACCATTCGGCCCTAAAATGGTAGCAGGAGGACTGACGGTGAGCGCAGGTGCTGCACCCGTCGTAATGGATACAGTCGGAGCTGGAGCCGCGGTATTGTCTCCTTGTACTGAGGCAATTCCCGATTGCGCGGTGACCGATCCCTTAGCGGTAATAGTGATCGTACAACTTCCAGACGCAGCAATGGATGGACAACTGCCTACACTCGCTAATTGTGCTAGAACATTGGCAGGAATAGCCAGAGTGACATTCGTCGCAGGAGTTGTTGTACTAGTATTAATGACAGTAAATATTTGTGAATCACCGGGACCAAGAATAGTAGCAGGAGGACTAACGGTAAGCGCAGGTGCTGCACCCGTCGTAATGGAAACGGTTGGATTGGGCAACAAGGTATTAGTTCCTTGTATTGAGGCAATGCCCGATTGTGCCGAAGGGGATGCAACCGCTGTTATAGTAATAATGCAAGTTCCAAGGGGTGCAAGCGGCGATGTACAACCATTAATGACACTCGCCAATTGTCCAAGAACACCTGCTGGAATAGTGATAGTGATCCCCGTCGCTGTAGCCGTAGTACTCGTATTCACAACCGTAAAAATCTGCGATTGGCCGCCTTGCAAAAACGTAAGTAGCGGACTCACCGTTAAAGCAGGCGCAAAATTTGTTCCAACATTTAGAAAAAAATTGGAATTAGAAGGTATATAACAATTTAATCCTGGACCCCCCTTCCAATCATCACAAATCTTTACAGGGCCTGAAACTGGTCCAACAATATCTAATTTTAAAGTGCAGCCTGCTGGACTAATAGGCAAAACCCCACAAGCATTGGGAACGGTTTGATCTTGGGTCACAAACGAGGGAATTGAAAGCAAAGCCAAAATAGTATGATATTGCCCAACGGGAAAATTACCCACCGAAGTAACATTATATAAAGCAGACACTGTTTGTCCTGCTACGACTGAAGTAGGCAAACTCCCTATAGGGGTAAAATTAAACGTATTGGCATAACCTAAGCTTGTTAAAAAAGCCATCCAGGTAAAAATGATAAATTTTGCAATCCGTCGCATACATTTTCCCTTATTACTAATTTATTAGATGAGATAAGTTAACTGGGCTAACACCTCTTGGTTATAGGAGCCATTAAACTGAAGACCGGGAAGAGAAAATACATTTCCTCCAGCACCCGTATCCAGGATTCCATTTCCAAACTCAGTCTTACCCAAATAAACATAACGATAACCCAAGCCTAAACGCAGTTGCTTAACTACATCTATATCTAAACCTAACCCTACCATATAAATAAAATCGTTGGCCGTATTGCTGCCAAAAGTAGCTGTCGCTACTTCCCCTGAATTTTGCGGAGTAACTTGAAAGTCAAAAGCACGATTAAAACCCTCACCCAATCCTATTAACACATAAGGGTGATAACGTTGTTGCCCATTAAAAAATAATTTATTCTCAAAAAATAACTGGGTGCTTGAAATTTTGTAATGATAATTCCAGGTATTAATAGCATCCAAACTTAGCATAGGCGCTTGAGTTTCCTCACCATTAACAGAAGAATCGCCTGTCCGATAAAAAGCCAATCCAAACTGCCAGGTCCATAATGGGTTATACGCATATTCTGCCCCAACAAAGCCACCCACTAAAGGTACTAATGCAGAAGAATGATTAGGGTGATAATTAAACACCGTATTATCAAAAGAAAGAGTTTGGGATTGCTGTCCTAAAGAACTCGCTGCACCGCCCATCAATATAACCACAGGCTGTAAGGCATAACCCAAGGGGGTGGTTAAACACATAATCAGAAAAATCAGCGGTTTTTTAATAAAAAAATCCTTTTATATTAAATCTCGTCCCCACCTAATCTCCTAGCTCTAGATTCTAACATAATAGGGATTTCATCCACAATCGGATATGCCAATCGATCAAATTTGCAGATCAATTCTTGATTATGTGAATCATAAAGCAATTCACCTTTGCATACAGGGCATGCTAATATTTCCAGCAAGTTTTTATCGATATTCATGAATCACCTTTTAAGAAGCCTATGACTGACTATTATCCATTGAATCTAGAAAAAATCCATCCTACTTGGAAAGCTTGTGTTCAAGAAGCGTTAAAACAAGTGGATTCTGAATACTTAAAACAATTAACACGCTCCAATCAGTGGTTACCAGGGCCTGATAAGATCTTTAATGCATTTACTCTGCCCTTGGATCAAGTCAATTATGTATTGTTAGGGGAATCGCCCTATCCTCGTAAAGCCTCTGCCAATGGCTATGCTTTTTGGGATGAGGCAGTCACCGATCTTTGGTCACCTTCAGGTTTAAGCAAACCTATAAACCGGGCGACCTCCATGCGTAACATTATTAAAATGTTATTAATAACAGAAGGCGTTTCAAATCCTACCCAAGAAATCATTGCCCAATTAGACAAAAAAAAATTCATACAATCTAATCCTGAATTATTTAATAATTTAATAAACCACGGGTTTTTATTATTAAACGCTTCTTTAGTTTTACAAGAAACTCCCGTACAAAAAGACGCTCGCGCGTGGCAGCCGTTTATTAAATATGTCTTAGAATTTTTAATTCAAAAACGTCCGCAAATTCATCTTATTTTGTTTGGCAAAATTGCCAATCAAATTGATGCTCTGGTTGATCACGCTGAAATTAAAAGACTTTATGCAGAGCATCCCTATAATTTATCGTTTATCACCAATCCTGAGGTTTTATCCTTCTTTAAACCGTTAAAACTTCTAAGAACCATTGCTAATCAGCGCTAGATTAGCTAAATTTAATACAAGTCATATAAGGGGTAATCCATGCGAATATTGCTAGTTGAAGATGATGAATTGTTAGGCGATGGACTTACGACAGGTTTAACCCAATCAGGCTATGCCATTGATTGGCTCAAAGACGGAGCCTCTGCAGATCAGGCCTTGAAAAGCGAAACCTTTGATTTAATAGTCTTGGATTTGGGTTTGCCAAAATTGTCCGGGATCACTGTTTTACAAAATCTTCGTTCACGTGGCACCACCACCCCGGTTTTAATTCTAACTGCCCGTGAATCCGTTGAAGATAGAGTTAAGGGCTTAGATAATGGTGCTGATGATTATTTAACAAAACCTTTTGATCTTGATGAGCTCTGCGCACGATTAAGAGCGCTGCAACGCAGATTCTCATCCCGAGCTGAACCTACTTTGACTCATAAAAATATTATCTTAGATCCAGCCTCTCACACCGTTAGCTTAAATGGCGAAATGATTAATGTGTCACGTCGCGAATTTGCTTTGTTACACAAATTATTAGAAAACAGTGGCCGCGTCATTTCCAGAGAACATTTAATGCAAACTTTATATGGCTGGGGTGATGATGTGGATAGCAATGCACTGGAAGTCCACATTCATAACTTAAGAAAAAAATTCGGCCAAGATTTTATTCAAACCATTCGAGGTATTGGTTATATAGTCGAGCCTAATAACGAAAATACAGAGAACAAATGATTCACTCAATTCGACAATTTTTATTAACCAGTCTATTGATTAGTATCACGATTGCGTCTTCTATTACTGCAATCGGGAATTACTTACTGGATAAACAAATTATTCAACCTTATTTAGATGGTCAATTAGTTAATTTCTTTTCTTTTATAGAAACATTTACTCATGAAAAAGCAAAAGATATACACCCAAGCACCAGTGAATTAGCAGAGCTTTCATCAACGACTACAAAATCATTATTTTTCCAGGTGTGGGATAATAAGGGCCACTTAGTTTTACATTCTAAAACTCATTGGAATGATATTTTAAATAATGCACCCGTAGGTTTTAGTGATTTGCAATTAGGCAAAGACAATTGGCGCTTGTATACCCAATATGATAGAAGCAAAGAATATAAAATTATTGTTGCTGAACTCTATGATATACGCCGAGAATTAGCCGATGATATTGCACGCAATAATGCTTATATTTTGCTAATTAGTTATCCTATTTTCGGTGTGTTAATTTGGCTTATCGTGAGTTTAGCGTTGCGATCTGTAATACGCGTGACGGGTGAAATTTCAAATCGCGCATCCACTTATCTTGAGCCGGTAGATGCCTCTGATATCCCTATTGAAATTAAACCCGTAGTCACAGAACTCAATAAATTATTTATACGTTTAAAATTAGCCTTTGATCGTAACAAACGTTTTGCAGGGGATGCGGCTCACGAATTACGTACCCCGCTCGCAGCCTTAAGAACACAAGCGCAAGTGGCTTTAAAATCTGATAATAAAACCGAAAGAGAAAATGCTTTATTAAAAATGATCGTGGGCGTTGATCGAAGCTCGCATATTGTCACCCAATTATTAACTTTAAGCCGATTAAGCCAAGAAGAAACTTTAAATGATGAAAGACCTTTAGATCTACATAAAGTTGCTACTGAAATTATTGCTTATCTTGTGCCTCAAGCGCTTGAGAAAGATATTGAAATTGAACTAGCGCCTCCGCCAAAAAATGCGGTCATTTATGGGAATGAAACCGCACTAGGGATATTAATTAGTAATATTGTCGATAATGCTATTCGTTATACCCCTAGAAATGGCTCGGTTAAAATGTCCATTTTAAATGATGGCAAACACATTATCTTTAGAACGATAGATAGCGGACCCGGCATTCCTGAGGAATTATGCGAACGTGTCTTTGAACGCTTCTTTAGAGTGCTTGGCACAACCGAAACAGGCAGCGGATTAGGTCTTGCTATTGTGCAACAAATTGCTGAACTCCATTCAGCAAAAATTGTACTTTCGACGCCACCGGGCGGAGGATTACAATTTGATGTGTTATTCCCAATATGAATACACTTTTAACCCCTAATCGTCGTTTAGCGGCAACCTTAATTAAACAACATCAAGAAGTTGGAAAAAAAACCTGGGCTACCCCAACTATTTTGCCTCTGGCCACGTGGCTTGAAAATCAATGGCTCACACAACTTTCCGATAAAACCTTATTACTTACCTCGTTTCAAGAACAATGGTTGTGGGAAGAAATTATTCGGCCTGATACTGGCTTACATATTTCAAGTTTAGCGAAAGAAGCTATGTCTGCATGGAGCATCTTAAAACAATGGCATATTTCTTACGATCATCCCTTAATGAGTCTTACGGAAGAAAGCATACTTTTTCAAAAATGGGCTCGTGAATTTGAACAAACGTGTCGAAAAAATAATTGGCTAGATCATGCAAGCTTGCCTGATAAATTAATGTTAAATCAAGATTTGATTGAATTGCGTGGGTTTATTGAACTATCACCGCAAATTAAAAAGCTATTTAAGCGCGATTTAGAAATCATAAACCCAAATCCAACCCATAAAGTTTACCGAGTTGAAGTGAAAGACAGCACTGAAGAATTATTACAACTCGCTGCCTGGGCAAGAAAAACTTACCAGCCTAATCTTAAAATTGGCTGTATTATTCCTAATTTAGAAAATATTCGCGATGAAGTGCAACGAATATTTGCAGATTTACCGTGTAATATTTCTGCGGGGAAAAAATTGAATCAGTATCCTTTGATTCATACCGCATTACAAATATTACTTCTAAAGCCTGTTGTTTCTATAGAAACCATAAGTCATCTTTTACGCTCGCCTTTTATAGGAGACGCTGAAAAAGAATCTCAACAACGTGCTCTACTCTTAAATGATTTATTAAAATTAAATAAACCCACTCTAAAGCTTGATTCATTACCTTTCGCCAAAATAATCAGTGTAAAAACAAAATTATCAGCAAGCCAATGGGCAAAACATTTTAATGAGTCATTGACTTTAATGGGATGGCCGGGTGAGCGCAGCGTGAATAGCGAAGAATATCAATTGATTCAAAATGGCTGGATGCCCTTACTAAAAGAATTTTCTAAATTAGATGTCATGACTGAATCACTCACCCAAAAAGAAGCGCACCATTATTTAAATTTATTGGCTGATAAAACTATTTTTCAATTACAAACACCAGATGCGCCTATTCAAATTTTAGGGACATTAGAAGCCGCAGGCATGACGTTTGATTATGCTTGGGTGATGGGATTAAATGATACGACTTGGCCCCCCTCACCCTCACCTAATCCTTTTATTCCATTGAGATTGCAAAAAAAATTAAATATGCCCAATGCCTCTGCCGAGCGTGAATTAGACTATTGCAAAAAGCTCACCCAACAGTTTATACAACACAGCAGCACCATCATTTTTAGCTCCGCACGAGAAGAAGGTGATGTAAAATTACGCCCTAGCGCGCTCATTCAATCTTACCCCTTGATATCTTTAGCTGAGCCTCATTTTTCATCTTGCGCTGAAATTATTTTTAAATCCCGCGCCCTAGAAGAATTAAATGATTCAGTAGGACCTGCAATAACCGCTGATGATATTACCAAAGGAGGTGCGAATATTTTAAAATATCAAGCAGCTTGCCCTTTCAAAGCTTATGCTGAACTTAGACTTAAAGCTTCCTCTATTGATGAACCTATCGCTGGCTTAAGCGCGCTCGATAGAGGCAAAATTATGCATAAAACATTAGAGCTCCTTTGGACAGAATTAAAAGATCAAAAAAAATTACTTTCTTTAACTAAAATAGAATTAACAGAATTAGTAAGTGACTGCATAGATAAATCTTTTAATTTTAACAATTCGCGATATCATATTATCGAAAAAAAGCGTTTAGCTAAAATTATCTTAAATTGGCTAGAAACAGAAAAATTACGCCCTGATTTTAAAGTAGTCGCACTCGAAGAAGAACGTGCGATTACGTTAAATAAAATTTCTATTAAATTAAGAGTGGATCGTATTGACAGCTTAGAATCCCAACAAAAATTGATTATTGATTATAAAACAGGTGCGAGTGTTAATATTAATGATTGGTTTGGCGACAGACCCAATGAACCCCAATTACCCTTATATTGCCTAACCGAGCCTAACAAAGTGGGAATTGCGTTTGCGCAATTGCATGCGAATAATATAGGCTTAAAAAGCTTAGATATCGCTTCTGATGCGCAGCTTAATCAATGGAAAATTACTTTATCTAAACTAGAAAATGATTTCTGTGAAGGCATTGCAACCGTTGATCCTAAACATCCGAATCAAACCTGTGCGCAATGCAAGCTCCACTCTTTATGTCGAATTTACACAGTGAGCGCTCATGAATATCATTGATAGTGACCAAAGAAAACGAGCCTTAGATCCCACACGATCTTTTATCGTTCAAGCGCCTGCGGGTTCTGGCAAAACAGAATTATTAACTAAGCGTTTTTTAGCATTATTAAAAACAGTAGAATTTCCCGAAGAAATATTAGCGATTACATTTACCAAAAAGTCAGCTGCTGAAATGCGTGACAGAATTATTACTGCCTTACATAAAGAAGATTTACCAAAATCCTGGAACTTATTAGAAAACCCTAATAGGTTACGTATTCAAACCATCGATTCATTAAATGCTTATTTAGCTTCAAGAATGCCTTCTTTATCGCACGTAGGCTCAGCCCCTGCTATAGCCAACGATCCTAATCTTCTTTATGAAGAAGCGATAGAAAATTTCTTGACGCATCTTGAAGAAGACCTTCCTTGGACAGCCGCAATAGAAACATTGCTAGTCCATTTAGATAATGATTTAAATAAAGTAAGATCTTTACTGATTAAAATGCTGCAAAAGAGAGATCAATGGTTACCGCATATATCTCTTAATTTAAGGGATAATCTAGAAGAAAATTTAAATTCTATTGTAACAGACGCATTAGAAAATATTCAGAAAAAATATCCCTATGTGGATATTAATCAACCCTTATTAACCAAAGAATTAGAATGGCGTAAACGTTTAAAAGTGGATTTTGAACTGACGGATGAATTAAAAAATACTTTAATTGCGCTCATCACAGCGCCTAATAAACAATATGAAGAGTCTGAATGGCAAATACTTTCTGCTTTACTTGAAATTCTAAAAGTCTTAGTTGCTGAATTACGTTTAACTTTTCAAAAATATAATCAAATTGATTACATAGAAAACGCCCAAGCAGCTTTACTTGCACTGGGCTCCCAAGAAAATCCTACTGATCTTGCGCTTGCTTTAGATTATAAAATAAAACATATTTTAATTGATGAATTTCAAGATACATCCAATAATCAATTTCGCTTATTACAAAAATTAATGTTTGGCTGGGAACCAGGCGATGGTCGTACGCTATTTTGCGTGGGTGATCCTATGCAATCTATTTATCGTTTTCGCGAAGCGGAAGTAGGATTATTTATTCGCGCGCAAAAATTAGGTATTCCGCCGGTCAAATTAGAACCTTTAACCTTATCTATGAATTTTAGATCAACGCCCGAAGTGGTTAATTGGGTTAATGATCACTTTAAAACAACGTTTCCACTAAGCGATAATATTGCAACGGGTGCCATTTCATTTTCACCCAGTTTGTCTGCTAAGTCTGAAACAAACTCAAGCGTGAAGTTACACAATAAAACAAACCAAGCAGAAAGCATTTGCGAATTAATTAAAACTTTTGAACCCGGCAAATCGATTGCTATATTAGTTCGCTCACGCACCCATCTTGCAGATATTATCCCAGCATTAAAACGTCATCATATTGACTATCAGGCTATTCATATTGACCCTCTAGAAACAAGATCACTTATCCAGGATTTAATAGCCTTAACTAAAGCCTTATTACATCCAGGCCATCGCATCGCCTGGTTATCCATTTTGCGCGCCCCTTGGTGTGGATTAACTTTAAGTGATTTATTAATACTTTCTAAAAATCCCACTACTGAAACTATTTGGCAACAATTACAAAAAGCACCTTTAAGCGCAGACGGCCAAGCTAGAATTAAGAGAATTATTCCTATTTTAGAAACAGCACTCGCTAATCGTAGACGCTTGTCATTATCCAACTGGGTTGAAAATACTTGGCATCTTTTAGGAGGCCCAGCCGCTTGTGATCAAATCACAGATCTAGATGATGCCTCAACATTTTTTAAGCGCCTACAAGACTTAGACTCAGGGTCTGATATTACTAATTTAGACTCAATTGATCAGGCCATTTTAAGATTATACGCATCCTCTCAAAATGGCAAAACTGCTCAAGTTCAAATTATGACAATTCATAATGCCAAAGGATTAGAATTTGATGCTGTGATCTTGCCTCATTTAGAAGCCCGCGCAGCTTACGATGAAAAACAATTATTATTATGGTTAGAACAAACCGACCAAAAGCTTATTATGGCGCCATTGAACGCCGTGGGCGAAGAAAGCAATGCCACTTATAATTATATTAAACGCCAACAAGCAATCAAATCTGATTATGAAACCAGCCGTTTATTATATGTTGCAGCCACTCGCGCTAAATCCGAATTACATTTATTTTTTTCTGCTGAAAAGAAAATCTCAAGCAATAGTTTATTACAAAAAATTTGGCCGTCTATTGAGCACGAAGTTTCTTTTAATAATTTGGAAGCTAAAACTTCTACTAAACCTGTTTTTACAGCACCTTTATTTAAACGCTTAGTATCCACTTGGGAAAATCCTATAAAACCACCTGAAAGTACTATTACTATTCATCAAAACCCTCCCGGTTTTACTTTATTAGATGAAACCGCAAGAATTATTGGGACTGTGATCCATCAACAAATTGAAAAATTATGTCACGGCAAAGAAATTAATTATGCCGCCCTAAAAAACCAATTATTATTTTTAGGCTTACCAAAGAAAAGCCTGGATACTGCGATAGAAACCATTCAACAAGCGATTAAAAACATATCCAATGATCCCAAAGGCCAATGGATTATCCATCCTCATCTTGAAGCAAAATCTGAATTTGCAGTTACCGCTCTTGTCAATGATGTACCTAAGCAATTTATTATCGACCGTACCTTTGTAGATGAAAAAGGTATTCGCTGGATTATTGATTACAAAACCTCTCTGTTCATAGAAAAAGAAAAGCACAGCAAACAATTGCAACAATATTACACTGTGATGCAACAGCTGGATCCCCGGCCGATAAAGCTGGGACTTTATTTTCCATTGATACCTGCTTTTGTTGAGTTGGAAGATTAAATACTTCTTCGACGTCTTCTTTCAGGCTTTTCTTCAGTGATTTTAGGCGCAGAATCGAATTCACTTAATTTTGTTAAATTTCGTTGCGCACCGAGAATTCCGCGTAAAATATCTGCAAATTCATGACGTTTACCTTTGATAATATTTGGATCCTTTAATGCTCTCTCAATAATTTTACTTTTTGCCTCAGGATCTTTTGCTGCATCAAGTGCGGTTTTATAGCGTTGTCTTAAATCAAAATCACTCTTAGAGTAGCCAAAAACAGTGGGCAACCAGGAGGAGGATTGTTCTCTTTTTGCCAAATATGAATCAAGTTTTTTAGTATATAATTTTAATAGTGCTTGTTGATAATGAGTTTCATTCACTCTTGTGGCTCTCGATGCAGGGACGTCTTTTTCTAAAGCCACAGCAATAAAATCAACGATAAGCTTAGGAGCATCTTTATTCCCCGCTTCTGCTGCTGCGCGCAAATGTTCTAATCCGCGAATAAGATAATCGACTTTGGCTTGCTCATCTGAAGTTCTTCTGGCTAAATTACACAAATACTCACCCGCATTTAAATTAGTCTCTTGGCTTAACGATTCCGCTGAGCTCAATTGCAAATAACACGCTTGTGCTAATTTAGTTTGAGCGCCTAATTCAGTTGGGTTTTGGAAAGCTGCTATCATATGCACTTTTGCTTTAAGCTCTAGCAACTGATCAACATATTTTTCGTTTCCTGGAGTTGCCTGTAAAGTAGCAATGCCTTCCTGAATCGTATTTAACCATTCTTTAGGTTGATATATTTCTTTTCCATACTTTTCAAAATAGGAAGATAATGATTTAACAAAATAGGCGGGTTTCTTTCTGGCAGTTTCTACCGGCAGTAATATAAAATCATATTTCTTGTAATAATCAGCCGGGATAGCTTTGTTAATTTGAAAAAGTAAAATGGGAGAAGTAGCAATATAATTTTGAAGTCTATAATGTAAAGTATCATAACGTGTAAATTGTTTTTTTACTTCAATGCTCTCATATAGGAGTTTTTGACCTATTTTTTTACATAGAATGTCTTGCTTTTCTAAAGAAGAATAATCATAAAAAGCTAATTTCAGAACGATTTTGGGATTTTGTTTTATTATTTTTTTAAGCACTTTTGGATCAAGTTCATTGATAAGAAACTCTACTAAATCCCTGCTAGCAAACGATTGGTTGTCCTGCATATCTTTAAATAATGCAAGATCATTTTCAAATATTTCATTCAATTTTGCATCAGAAATGTGTTCTAGAATATCATAAATTATTTCATGTTTTTTGTTTCGCTGGTCTCTCAACATTTGCGCATTTTCAATTCGACGAGCATGATAAACCGCGTAATCTAACTTAACAAATTGATTAAAATGCACACGTAAAGAGATGATGCGAGAATCCATTTTTTGTTTATCCGGCAAATCAAGCGTGACCCGCCACGCATCATTCGGCTCAATTTTATCTTTATTTGCTAATCGAGCGGCCATTTGCTGTTCTGCTTCGGGATGTGCTTTAGTCAATTCTTCCGCACGCGCTGCGATAGCCTGGCTGACTATTTCTTTTATAAGATCTGGGTTTGTATCACCTACATTTTTAAAATAAACTTCAAGCGCCAATTTATCTGATTTTTGTTCAACCCCTTCGGGAGCAAGATCACTCGCCGGTGTTTTATAACTGTATCGAACCAAATTATTAAAACAAATATCATTGATAAACTTAAGCGACTCTACGACATCTAATTGGGCTTTAGATAACTCCCCTAATCTATCAATCGATTCTCTAAAATCCTTCGGGGATTCTGTCACGGCTTTTTTTAAATAGAGAATTTTAGTTCCCCAATCAAAAGCATCGGAATCGGTAACAGCATCCAGATATATACCCGTAGGTGGTTCCTCATCCGACTTTTCTTCAACCGGTTTAGATTCTGCGGGAATCACACCTATATAGGATTCTAACAATTCGGCCTGAGCTTTTATTAATTGGGGCATAATCTTTCCTCTTTTTGCTACTCTTTTAATTATAGGCCAAAAACCAGCCTTTGCCATTTTATAAGTATTTAATTTTATTGACTAATTTATTAAGAATCGCTCTTAAGGTTTTCTTAAGCTTTGAATGATACAATTTATTAACTATAAATAAATAGAGCAAAACGAGATGCCCCAATCCGAGCAAAAAAATCAAGATGATAATACCATCATTCTCACTGTCTATATCAGTGGCACAAACCATAGTATAGATAATCAAGATAATCTGGGCGGTTTACTGCATGAACTGGATGAAAACCCCGACAAAATGGGCTTTTCAGGTTGCGCTGTTACTCATCCTCTCTCATCTGGAAAGGGGATTTTTGGAACAGGGGTAGATGCACCTTTTTATAAGGTTGCTCCTAAAATTAGGGAACATATAAAAGCCGGCAAAAAAGTAAAACTCATTGTTTATGGACATAGTCGTGGTGGAATTTCAGCTCTAAGAATGATCCAAGAATTATCGGGATTTACTGAAGAATATCTAGAATCCCATTTAGTATTAGTAGACCCAGTTCCTGGAAATACTCATTTGGCACGAAAATTAGACCGAGCAGAAAGAATTGGCGCACGCAAAGCTAAAGATTTATCACATTGCCAAAATCTTAAAAGCGTTTTTGTTTTGTACCCAAATAGCAGAAGTACTAATAGCCGTCAAAAACACCTCCCTTTTGATCCCATACTACCGACTTTTCCTCCTCAGTGCCAAGTCTATCAGGATGTGATTGTAGGAGAGCATTCAGACGCTCAATATCAAATAGTAGAAAAAAACAAAATCACCTTCAAAGAAAAATCTTTTGTGACTTTTATTCGCATTCAAGAACAATTAGAAAAATTAGGCTGTCATTTTAAAGAAATAATACAGGAATTATTCATTGATAAAGCCATAATTAACAAAGCACAAAAAGACGATATATTATTAGAAATTTATAGAATCCAGAATTTATCCATCGTAGAACCTTCTCAAAAATCAACTCATGATGAAGAAACCTCCGTTATAAAAACCCATAAAAATAAACCCTATCTAAACTTAGACCACAAAAAAAGGAAAAAGCTTCATAAACATGGAAATGACGATTGCGCGCTTCAACTTGTCAAAAGCGCCAGTGACCATTCAAAACCTATTGATAAAAGTGTTGATACCATTCACGACCAACTTCAATCACTCGCGAATAAAACGCTCTCTTCCATGACAACTTGCAGCCAACAAGGCACCAAAGGAGCTATTTTAAAGGATTTCTTACGCCAGCTAGAAAAAAATAGCGAATGGAAAGAGGAAGATTTAAAAAATGCGCTAAGAAATATCATTGCTCTTAGCTTACAAAGAGACAGAAGCTCTTTATTCTTTACTACTTCTACTTCGGGCAATAAACTGGTTGAATTATTAAATGACCCCACATTTTCAGGACTTAAAGATCTTATTGGCTGCAAACGAAATAAGGAAGTTTCTTACAAAGACCTGACTAAATTTGTTTGTGGGATTGATAATTTACCTAAATTTTATGCGAGAAATAAAGAAACACTCTATAGCTTATGGAAAAACGAAAATCATACTATAAAACCTGTTTCTAGCATTAAACAGATACAGTATATTTAAAATACTAGTCCGCACTATTTCTTCATTACTGTAAAGGTTACCTAATTCGCCGAGAAAAGCGGGCACCCACGAGAGGTGCCCCTACACTTCTTGCCATTATCACAGACCTCTATTTAGGCTAGAAGTGTAGGGGGAGGTCTCGTGCCTCCCCGCTTTTCTCTGCAAATGTAACAATTATTCAATTTTCTTCTAAGCAATTTCTGCTAATAAAGCCGCGCCAAAAATCCTAGATTGCTTCGCTGCGCTCGCAATGACGAAGATGCGTTTCCTTCGAGCTTTCTTCCAACATCGCCAGCCCCATTAACATTAAGATTTCCAATGCAATTAAAACGACAATTAATGCCATACCTTTTTGAGATTTCCACATAAAAATAACCTTCTTTAATTGAATATTGATAATTTTCGATACTATCGATGATTGCTACATTCTCATGATCTTTTATTTTTTTATATAAAACATGATTTTTAGCTAGATAATAATCTTGTAATGCTATTGCTCCCCTATTATGAATATCATCAACTAATAGATGATAAATAATTTTTTTATTTTCTATTAGATGAATTAGTTTTTGCTGAGTTTGATAAATTTTTTCTGAGTATAAATAAACATAGAATACTGAACATATGATCCAAACATTAATAACCAAAGTCATCAGTAACTCAATCAATGTTAAACCGCCATTTTTTTTCATGCTCTTTTTGCAGCCTCTGTTATTTGTTTTAAAGCCATCATTTGCATAGCATCAAAGGCGAGCAAGCCAAACCCTAGCAAACTCATCGCAATTAAAGCCTCTAATAGGGAAAACCCTAGGTTCTTTTTCATTTACTCTGAACTCCTATAAACGTTATAATGATTAGAAATTAGACTTTGGGAATTTAAACATGAGCGGATTAGAAGAAAAACGTTGTTTGCCGTGTGAAGGAATTGGCAAGGCCCTGGATAATAACGCAGTTCAAACGCTTTTAAAACAATTAGCTGCTGGCTGGCAAGTTAGCTCAGACAACAAAAGCATACACAAAGATTTTCATTTCCGGAATTATTATCAAACCATGAGTTTTGTCAATGCGATTGCTTGGATGGCCAATACTGAAAATCACCATCCGGATTTAGAAGTTGGCTATAATCATTGCTTAGTTCGTTATACTACCCACGCATTTGGTGGCTTATCTGAAAACGATTTTATTTGCGCTAAAAAAGTTGACGGGATAATTGAACCTTATGAAAACAAAAGAAACGCCTGAGTCGATTCAACTGGATGATAGACGTTCATTAATCATGTCGGAAATCATGACGCCGGATACGGCTAACTTCCAAGGAAATGTGCATGGGGGTTACTTATTAATGTTATTAGATCGCGTTGCTTATGCTTGTGCATCTAGATTTTCCGGGAATTTTATTGTGACTTTATCGGTTGATCAAGTCATCTTTAAAGAACCCATTCATGTCGGCGAATTAGTTTTCATTCAAGCCAGCGTTAATTATGTTGGCCACACCTCTTTAGAAGTAGGCATGCGTGTTATTGCTGAAAATCTTTATACGCATGAGAGAAGACATACAAATACCAGTTATTTTACAATGGTTGCTGTCGATGAAAAAGGCAAACCCACCAAACTGCCGCCCTTAACTATCGAAACTGACGTACAAAAAAGACGATTTGAAGCAGCGTTAAAAAGACGTGATATTCGGTTGCAGCAGAAGCAAAAGTAACTAACCCTTCCTCTTCGCAAAATCCACCATCAATTGCGCTAGACGATTCACACCCTCTTCCGGCATGGCATTATAAATACTCGCACGCACGCCGCCGGCAACTTTATGGCCTCTTAGATTTTTTAATCCTGCTTTTTCCGCTTCGTTTAAGAAAACAGGCGTCAATTCTTTGTTCGCCAAATCAAAAGACACGTTCATGATGGAGCGGCAACTTGGATGTATAGCATTAAAATAAAAACCATTCGATTGATCAATCACATCATAAAGTGTTTTGGCTTTTCTACGATTGATGATTTCAAAAGCTTTAACGCCACCGTGTTTTTTAGTCCAAGTAAAAACTAAACCCATTAAATACCAATTGTAAGTAGGCGGTGTATTGTAAAGTGATTCGTTTTCAGCATAGCTTTTATAATGATATAAAGTAGGCGTACCCGGTATAGCATCTTTTATTAAATCTTCGCGAATAATAACAACCGTCATGCCTGCAGGGCCCAGATTTTTTTGCGCGCCAGCATAAATAATTCCGAAATCTTTTACATTGACGACACGTGATAAAATCATGGATGTCATATCGGCAACCAAGGGAACCGGGCCTGTTTCGGGCACCCAATTAAACTCTAACCCTGAGATTGTTTCGTTGGGCGTGTAATGCAAATAATCAGCTTCAATATCTAATTTCCAGTTTTTTTGCGGGGGGATGCACAATAATCCATCAACTGTTTCAGGTTCAGCCGCCACATTGATTTCACCAAAATGTTTAGCTTCTAATACAGCCTTATGGGACCAAACACCGGTATCCGCATAATCGGCTTTTTTACGTTTGCCTAATAAGTTAATGGGGACCATGGCAAACTGGGTAGAAGCTCCGCCAGCTATAAATAAAACCTTATAATTATCAGGAATTAACATTAATTCGCGCAAATCCGCTTCAGATTGCTCCATGACCGTTTGAAATTCAGTGCCGCGATGGCTTATTTCCATCACCGACATCCCTATTCCCTGCCAATCTAACATCTCTTTTTGGGCTTGCAATAAGACTTCTTCGGGCAACATCGCAGGCCCTGGACTAAAATTAAATACGCGATTCATGATAATTCCTTCAGTATTTTTTGAAAAATGATACTCGCTTCAGGTATCATACTCAATATTATCACCTTAGCTGAACCCACCGATGAACATTTCAGAAGCCTTACAATTTATAGTCGCTATGACCATCATGCTAAATCCGCTTGGGGGGATTTCAGTCTTTTTGGATTTGACTAAAAGAGTTTCACATCCTGAACAAAAGAAAATAGCCCGGTCTTCAACCATTGCTATCATCAGCATCATGTTAATTGCCCTTTGGACTGGAGAAGCACTCCTTAATTTGCTCAATATCACTATCCCAGCTTTTAGATTTGCCGGCGGGATTATCTTATTATTAATAGGCTTATCCATGCTGCAATCCAAAGAAAGCGCAGTAAGCCACACCGAAGCCGATGATGAGGCCGCTAAAAATCAAGAATCTATCGCCATTGTCCCTATGGCATTGCCTGTTATCGTAGGTCCTGGGGCCATTAGTACCCTAGTCATTGCTGCCGGGGATTATCCTAATTTAATCGATAAAGTCTATTTAACGGCTATCTGCGTCCTTTTGGGTATTTGTATTGGGTTAATGTTGTATTATGCTACCCGCATTCTAAACCTTGTTGGCGCTTCTCTCATTAAAGTGATTACCCGAATCATGGGTATGATCATTATGGCTATTGCGGTCGGCATGTTGGCTGATGGATTACTAGGACTTTTACCCGCTTTACGCTAAAATAACCTATCAAGAACCAGTTTAAGGATCGCATGAGCTTTTCTATTCTTGAAATTATTTTAAGTGTCTTTTTTGCCGCTCTTTTGGTGACGGTAATCTTTAGGCAATTACACTTACCCGTGATCTTAGGCTATCTTATCGTTGGCGCACTGGTCGGCCCCCACGCATTCAAATTAGTTCCTGATTCTCAATATATTAAAGATTTAGCTGAATTTGGTATTGTCTTACTGATGTTTACGGTAGGGCTAGAATTTTCGCTACCTAAACTCTTTGCGTTGCGGTTTCCCGTAATCGTCATCGGTGGCTCGCAAGTTATATTAACAATTCTCATTTCTGCCTTAATCGGTCAATGGCTAGGGATGACCAGTCTTACTGCCATTGTGGTGGGTTGTATTATCGCCATGTCATCAACGGCTATCGCTTTAAAACAATTACAAGATCAATTGGAGCTTTATACACCTCATGGGTTAAATGCAATTGGTGTGCTACTTTTTCAAGACTTAGCTGTGATCCCGATTATCATTTTAATTCCCAGTCTCGCCGGTGGAAATATTCAACATAGCTTAACTTATATTTTACTTTGGGCATTACTGAAAGGTGTGGTGGCTATCCTATTAATTTTCACTGTTGGAAGATGGTTACTAAGACCCCTGTTTCATCTTATTTCTAGAACACGAGCAGTTGAACTCTTCACCTTAGGCGTATTAATGGTCACGCTAACTTCTGCGTGGCTTACGCATACTTTAGGGCTATCTTTTGCGCTGGGGGCTTTTTTAGCGGGTATCATGTTAGCTGAAACTGAATTTCGCCATCAAATTGAAATTGAAATCCGCCCCTTTCGCGATATTTTATTAGGCTTATTTTTTATTACGATTGGTATGTTAACGGACGTTAGTACTTGGCATTTAACATGGATATGGATTGTATTAATGCTAGTCGCGCTAATTCCTGGGAAAATGTTATTAGTCGCGCTTGTTAGCCGCCTGGCCGGCAGTGATACTAAAACGGCGGTACGCTCGGGTTTAGTACTTGCACAAGGCAGTGAATTCGGTTTTGCTATTTTAACTCTCGCATTAAGTCATGATCTTTTTCCTGCCGATTATGGCCAAGTGATTTTAGCGGCTTTATTACTGAGCATTGCCATTGCCCCAGTTATTATTTATTTTAATAAACGCATCGCTTCAGTTTTGGTGCCACAATCCAGACGTGAAAAAGCTAAATTAGTTAAATTAGAAGCGGAAAATACTCCTAAAGAATTAAAACATCATGTCATTATTTGCGGTTTTGGTCGTGTGGGACAACATTTAGCTTATATTTTAGATAAAATGCAATTCCCGTTTGTGGGTATTGATATCGATGCCCAATTAGTAAGATACGCAACACTTGCGGGCACACCTATGCTTTATGGAGATCCTGCACATCCAGAAATATTACATGCGGCCGGAATTGATCATGCGCGGGTCTTAGTGATTAGTTTTAATGATCTTAATTCCACACTTAAAATTTTAAGCATGGTAAAACATTCACACCCACAGCTGCCTATTTTAGTTCGCTGCCGAGATAATACTGAGTTAAGAGCATTAAAAGAATATGGTCCTGCTGAAATCATCGCTGAATTATTTGAAGCGAGCATTACCATGTCCGATCATTTATTAAATTTATTAAATATTGCGCCCAATAAAATCACTGAATTATTGGCTGATTTAAGAAACAAAGATTACGACATTTTACAAAAAATATTCCCGAGTTCCTATGAAAAATCAGGTCTTAGTTCAGAATCTCAAGGCTTGTTAACGCCTATTATCATTCCCGCAGGTGCGCTGGGGGTAGATCGTAAAATTCAAGATTTAAATTTAGCTATTCTAGGGATAGAAGTCGTTGCAATACGTCGCGGACAGGAAAAAATTGTAAAACCGCGTGGAAATTTAAAATTAAAAGCCAATGATATTATCATTCTTTATGGCACAAGATATAACATAGAAAAAGCTGAAAAAATAATTTTACAGGGAGAATAAGTTTGGTTAACTTCGATGTAGTACAACTTTCACGATTACAATTTGCTTTAACCGCTCTTTATCACTTCTTGTTTGTCCCACTAACGCTTGGTTTATCCGTCTTATTAGGCATTATGGAGACCGTTTATGTCATGACGGGAAGAGAAATTTGGCGTGAGATGACAAAGTTTTGGGGTTTATTATTTGGTATTAACGTTGCAATGGGCGTTGCAACAGGCATCACGATGGAATTTCAATTCGGAACAAATTGGGCTTATTACTCACATTATGTAGGCGATGTATTTGGTGTGCCGTTAGCCATCGAAGGCTTAATGGCTTTCTTTTTAGAAGGCGCATTTATAGGCTTATTTTTCTTTGGCTGGGATAGATTATCCAAAGCTAAACATTTACTAGTCACTTGGTTAGTTGCTTTAGGAGCTAATTTATCTGCGCTTTGGATTTTAGTTGCCAATGGTTGGATGCAATCCCCCGTCGGTTCGTTTTTTAATTTCCAAACCATGCGCATGGAAGTTTCCAATTTTTATTTGGTTTTATTTAATCCTGTTGCTCAAGCCAAATTTGTCCATACCATTAGTGCAGGTTATGTTACAGGTTCTATTTTTGTCCTATCCGTTAGCGCTTATTATCTTTTACGCAAAAAATATGTTCATTTAGCCAAACGCTCTATTACGGTTGCTGCAGCCTTTGGTCTTGCTTCAGCACTTTCAGTGGTAGTCTTAGGTGATGAAAGCGGTTATCTCACGAATCTCAACCAAAAAATGAAAATTGCTGCCATGGAAGGCATGTGGGAAACAGAACCTGCACCTGCTGCCATTAATGTCATTGGTTTTCCTGATCAAAAAAATCATGTGACACGCGGAACCATTCAAATCCCATATTTATTAGGCATCATTGCTACCCGATCTTTAAACACAGAAGTCATGGGTATTAATGATTTAGTGAAAATTACTAAAGATAAAATTAAAAATGGCATGGTCGCTTACTCTGCTTTAGAAACCTTAAAGAAAGACCCTACTAATCTTTCTGCGCAATCTAACTTAAAAAATCACGAAGCGGAATTAGGTTATGCTTTATTATTAAAACGTTATACAGACAATGTAAATGGAGCATCGCCTGAACAGATTGATAAAGCGGCCTGGGATACGGTCCCTGCTGTCGCCACTTTATTCTGGAGTTTTAGAGTCATGGTTGCCTGTGGTTTATTTTTCATTTTATTATTTGCTATTGCTTTCTTTTTAAGTTATCGCCAACAACTCGAAAGACGTTGGTTTTTATGGATGGCTTTTTTAAGTTTACCCTTACCTTGGCTTGCTGCTGAATTAGGCTGGATTGTCGCAGAAATGGGGCGTCAACCTTGGGTCATCGAAGGAATGCTACCGACTTTCCTAGGCAACTCTTCCCATGATGCACATTCGCTCTATATTAGCATTGCAGGATTTGTCTTACTTTACACTTTACTCGCCGTGGTTGAAGTTTACCTCATGGTAAAATACATTCGCCTAGGCCCTGATTATCTTACTACTGGAGAATAAGCATGCCTATTCCCTTAGATTTACCTACGCTTAGAATTATTTGGTGGGTCTTGCTTGGTTTTTTGTTAATTGCTTTTGCAGTGACTGATGGATTTGATTTTGGCGTTGGCATGTTATTACATCGAGTCGCTAAAACCGACGAAGAACGTCGGGTAGTATTAAACACGGTCGCTCCTGTTTGGGAAGGAAATCAAATTTGGTTTATTTTATCCGGCGGCATGATCTTTGCTGCTTGGCCTGAAATTTATGCGGTTTCTTTTTCGGGTTTTTATTTTGCGATGTTACTGATATTATTTGCCTTAATTTTACGCCCCGTAGGTTTTAAATATCGCAGTAAAATTACTAACCCACGTTGGCGTGCTTTTTGGGATTTTTGTTTATTCATAGGCGGATTTGTTCCAGCGTTAATATTTGGCGTAGCCGTTGGTAATGTATTACAAGGCGTGCCCTTTCATTATGATGATAATCTACAGTCTTATTATACCGGGACTTTAATCCAATTATTAAACCCTTTTGCGCTTCTTTGCGGTGCTTTAAGTGTGGTTATGTTTATTATGCACGGCGGAATTTATCTTGCTATTAAAACAACCCATTTTATTCAATATCGCGCTACTAAATATGCAAGTGTAGGAGCAATACTCACACTGGTGATTTTTGCTTTAGGGGGTTTATGGATTGCACAGGGAATTTCAGGTTATGTATTATCCAGTCCTGTGGCTTGGGATGGACCCTCAAACCCTTTACATAAAAAAGTCATCACCCAAATGAGCGCATGGTTAACCAATTACTCTACTTATCCGATGTTTAAATTAGCCCCGCTTTGTGGATTAATTGCGCCTATTATTGCTTTGATCTTAGTAAAATTAAAATTTTATCGTACTGCATTAGTAGCAAGTGCATTAAGCATCGGAGGTATTATTGCAACCGTCGGCTTAAGCATGTTTCCATTTATATTACCCTCGAGTGAACAACCGAATATGAGTTTATTATTATGGGATGCCTCTTCCACTCGCACTTCTTTATTTATTATGTTAATAGCAGCTATCGTTTTCATTCCACTTATTTTGTTTTATACCACTTGGATTTATTATGTCATGCGTGGAAAAGTTACCCCCGAATATATTCGTGATAACCAAAAAAGTAGTTATTAAGAGGAGAAAATTATGTGGTATTTTTCTTGGATTTTAGGTACGGCTTTTGCTTGCTCGATTGGCATATTATTTGGGATTTGGTACGAGTTAAAAAATCATAATATACATTCAGATTAACTTTTGCCTTCTTGGGGTTTTTTCTTAATCTCAGGCACTTTTAGCTTTTCATCATTGACAGGTTTTGAAGTAGAAAACATTCCGTGCTTACGCAAGCCCTTCAGTGTTCCCGACTCTATAGGTTTTTGCAAAAGCGTTTTAATCGTTGCTTGCGTACTTACAACAGCTTCTTTTTTTGGTTTGGACATAAATAATCCTCTGTTCTACTTAAAGTATAGCAGAGGATTTTAAAATCGTAGGCTGTTGATTTTACTCTGGTTTTGTCATTTTTTCAGGCTTCACCAACGCTTTAAATTCAGCTTCAGTCAAATAGCCTAATTCCAAACAAGCATCCAACAAAGACTTATCTTCATGCCAAGCTTTATGAGCAATTTCCGCGGCTTTGTCATAACCAATTTTAGGATTTAAAGCAGTGACTAGCATTAAAGAATTATCCAGACCCTGTTTGATACGACGTTCATCAGCCGCTAAATCTTTCACTAAATAGAGATTAAACATATTCATTGCATCGGATAATATATTAATAGATTGCATGAAGTTATAAATAATAACGGGTTTGAAAACATTTAATTCAAAATTACCTTGTGAATCTGCCATGCTAATCGCTGTATCATTCGCCATCACTTGCACACAAACCATAGTCATCGCTTCACATTGAGTAGGATTGACTTTTCCTGGCATAATTGAAGATCCAGGTTCATTCGCAGGGAGAATTAACTCACCAAAACCCGAACGCGGACCCGAACCTGCCCAGCGAATATCATTCGCAATTTTCATTAAGGCACAGGCAAGCGATTTAATAGCCCCACTTGAAAATACAAATGCATCGTGTGCTGCAAGAGCTGCAAATTTATTAGGTGCGCTCACAAAAGGTAATCCGGTTAATTCAGCAATTGTTGCGGCAGATTTTTCGGCAAATTTTGGATGCGTATTAATTCCAGTACCGACCGCGGTACCTCCTAAAGCTAATTCATAAAGCGCAGGTAATGTTGCTTCAATATTTTTAATCGCCGCATCTAATTGCGCAACATAACCTGAAAATTCTTGGCCTAAAGTCAAAGGCACCGCATCTTGTAAATGCGTACGCCCTACTTTCACAATATGATCAAATGCTTTTTGTTTTACTTCTAAACCATCGCGCAATTCTTTAATCGCTGGAATTAAGACATGCACAATGCCCTCAACCGCTGCCATATGCATGGCTGTGGGAAAAGTATCATTGGATGATTGTGAACGGTTAACATGATCATTCGGATGAATAGGATTTTTGCTACCCAATTTTCCACCCACCATCTCAATCGCACGATTGGCTATCACTTCATTCACATTCATATTAGTCTGTGTACCACTTCCTGTTTGCCAAACATGCAAAGGAAAATGCTGCTTTAATTTTCCCTCAATCACTTCTTTGGCAGCCGCTACAATCAATTTCATTTTATCTTCAGGTAATAAGCCTAATTCAGAATTCACCATCGCAGCAGCTTGCTTTAAAATCCCAAAAGCGCGAATTAACTCTTTAGGCATTAAATCATGACCAATCGCAAAATGATGGAGGGAGCGCTCGGTTTGGGCACCCCAATAAGCATGAGCAGGAACCTCAACGGATCCCATGCTATCTGATTCTGTACGTTTTGGATTTTTTTCAATGGTCATTTTTAAACTCCTAAGCTTTTTTCTACTAATTCATAGACATTATCCGAAAGCGATGCTGTGGCTAAAATTCTTTCTAACTGCGCCTTCATTAAAACTTGTCGCGTTTTATCATATTGCTTGAAAGCTGTAAATGGTCTTACTAAACGTGCAGCGACATGGGGATTAATCGCATCTACTTTTAAAATCATATCGCCTAAGAAACTATAGCCCTCGCCATTTAAATTATGAAAACGAACTAAATTTTGATGAGTAAAGGCAACAATTAAAGCATAAACTTTATTCGGATTTTTAAAATCAAAAGCGGGATGCTGGGTCAGCTTTTTAACTTCTTCTAAAGTATTAGGTAATTTTGATATCGCTTGCACCGAAAACCATTTATCCACCACTAAAGCATCATCTTTAAACGTAGTATAAAATTCATCTAAGACTTGCGCACGTTCTGGCACTTCTAAATTAGAAAGCGATTTTAATGCAGCTAAAGTATCTGTCATGTTTTTGGCTATAGAATCTTTAAATTGAGCAACTCCCATCGCTTTATAGTCAGGCAATAACATTAAATACGTGAGACTCACATTTTTTAGTGCTCGATCTGCAATTTCCATTCGGCTGCTTTTTTTGTAAAGCCCAAGAAAATCATTTTTTAAGTGAGTAGCAATTTCAAGTAAAATAAATTCACGTGCTGCATGAATGCGATCCATATCAATCGTTTTCATTTGTTCAGCAATATAATTTTCCGAAGGCAAGGTTAACATTTGAGCCAGCAATAACTTATCGTCTTGCATTTTTTCTATAACATTCTTTAATGCAGAAAAATAGGTTTTTGGAATTTTCGGAGTTCCTTCAGATTTTAAAATCAACCGTAAGGCAAACTGTTGCCCTGCTTCCCAAGCATTAAAAGGATCGGTATCATTTTCAAATAAAAATAATAACATCTTATCATCGTAATCATAATCAACTTTAACAGGCGCAGAAAAACCTCTTAATAAAGAAGGGATGGGTTTTTCTTTCATGTTTTTAAATTCAAACGTCTCTGTTTCTTTTTGCACGCGTAACAAATCATTCGCGACTTCTTTGCCTTCTGGATTTAATAAACCTATTTTAACAGGAATATCCATCGGTAATTTTTTAGCTTGTCCGGGTGTTGAAGGGCAAGATTGAGTAATGGTCAAACGATAAATTTGTTCGCTGGGGTTATAATTATCGGTAATAGTTAAAATAGGGGTTCCTGCTTGGGAATACCATAAACGAAATTGCTTTAAATCCATGCTTGATGCATCTTCCATCGCTCGGACAAATTCTTCAATCGTCACCGCATGACCATCATTGCGCTGAAAATATAAATCCATCCCCTTACGAAACAGCGATGTACCTAATATAGTCTGCATCATACGAATGACTTCTGCACCCTTGTTATAAATAGTCGAAGTATAAAAATTATTAATTTCCATGTAAGAATCAGGTTGAACCGAATGCGCCAAAGGGCCTGCATCTTCTGGAAACTGCGCATTTCTCAAGGCTGAAACATCTTGAATACGAGCAACGGTTTTAGAAGTGGTATCTGCTGTAAAACTTTGATCACGAAAAATAGTTAAGCCTTCTTTTAAGCTTAATTGAAACCAATCGCGACAAGTAATTCTATTACCCGACCAATTGTGACAATATTCATGCGCAATAACAGACTCAATATGCAAATAATCCTGATCCGTTGCTGTTGCGGGATTGGCTAAAATATATTTAGTATTAAAAATATTTAAGCCTTTATTTTCCATCGCGCCAAAATTAAAATCACTCACCGCTACAATCATATAAATATCTAAATCATATTCACGACCAAAAGCTTCTTCATCCCAACGCATGGCTTTTTTAACTGCCTGCATCGCAAACTGCGCTTTATCTTTATTGCCTTTTTCTACAAAAATTTGTAATGTCACTTTGCGTCTTGAGTCTGTTATAAATTCATCATTTAAAACATCAAAATCACCCGCGACTAAAGCAAACAAATAACTCGGTTTTTTAAAAGGATCTTCCCATTTAACAAAATGCCGACCTTCGTCTAATTTTCCAGAGCCAACTTTATTTCCATTAGATAATAAAATAGGATAATTTTTTTCTTTAGCAATAATAGTCACACTGTAACGCGCCATCACATCGGGTCTATCTAAGAAATAAGTAATGCGTCTAAACCCTTCCGATTCGCATTGCGTACAAAAATTATTATTAGAAACATAAAGCCCACTCAAAGCTGTATTTTTAAGCGGATTAATTTCAGTCTGGATTTCTAAATCAAATTGAGCGGGAACATCATAAAGAATTAATAACTTATCAGTTAACTCATAATCTTTAGTATCCAATAATTTATTATTTAATTTAACGGATAAGAGTTTTAACGCTTCCCCCTGCAAAATCAAATTATGATGCGGATCACTTTTTGGATTTTGACTAACCACCATCGTGGATTTAACTAACGTTTTAGTCTCATTCAAATTAAATTCCAAATTCACCGTTTCAATTAAAAAAGGCGGGATTTTATAATCTTTGAGATAAGTTGTTTTAGGGTTGGTTTTAGTCAGAGTTTCGGTTGATTCCATGGGTTTGCCCTTATCATTAAATAATTAACCCATGATAAAGGGATAACCCTGGAACAGCAATATATTAAGGGGTTGAGGTGAAGACTGGACGAGCCCGGCAGTTGTACTTAACCGAGCTTTCTTTATCGCCAGAGCTTGGATCCAGTTTAATCGTTAATACGGTCGCATCTCGGCCTATACAAGACCAAGTGGGCTTTGCTCTCCAATAGCCCCAACATATCCATACTTTCGTTCCTTCAAGCACTTCAGAAGTTAAAGGTTTTAATTCTCTTGGAATTCTATCATCATTCTCAATGCTCCCGCCTGAACTTAAGGCTGACTTAAAAGAACCGTAGCCATTATTTAAAGTTAAGGGAACATTTTTACTGAGAGAAATCTTAATAAAAGCACTTCGGGTCGCAGAGGTATTAACTATCGCACAGATAAAATCATAATAGTTTTTAGGGTCGTCTTTAAGCTTAGTAATTTTATCGTAAAAATCAATATTAACTTCTTTATGTTTATTGTTAACTTCGTAGCTAAGCTCGCCTTTTTGCAACAAAATGGGATAAGTTATTTTATTTTCATCACTCTCAAAAGTTTGGAGTATTTGTGGAATCGTGGGGACAGGGTCCGCCGCTCTTGCGGAAACTGATAGGCACATAAAAAACAAGAATATAAAGAGCTTAAACATAAAAGACCCCTCTAGTACTATTTACTGAAGTATAGTCTATTTGATGCTAAAAACCACTTTAAAATATGCGCCTAACTGATTGAAATATAATCACTTATACCATAGTGCCATAACTAGCCTGAGGCTTGGGAGGCTCAATCATCTCCAACACTCTTTCGCGCTGTCTTTTAGTGTTAAAAGTCCAATTAGAAACCCCATAGACTGCGCCCGCTCCTAGGGCGGTTAAGACAACGGCTTTTTGCGGCAATGATCCTTTCGCTAAGCTGGACAAACCACAATCCATTCCTTTTTCCTTAGCAAAAAACAATACGCTATTAAATGAACTACCCCCGGTAAAAACAGAATCAGGGATACCCACTATCGTCGTTATCGCATAATAATTTTTACCCGCAGTAGTCTGGGGTTGTTTAAATCCAAGACTAAAATTACGTTTAAGCGCCATGCCTTTTTGAATAAAACGCGTACTTGATGCTGACATTACGCTCGTTAGTGCAAGAAGATCTTGCACAGAATTAGGTAGAGCTTTGCTGCCTGGAATTTTTGCAAGTGCGCCATAAACCCCTTGATAAGCAAGAAATCCTGCCAAGGCAGTATCTGCAATAATTAATGCATTAAGACTCACCTCATTCTCACCATCAATCACGCTACGATATAATCTTGCATTCTTTATTACTTCTTCTTGTCCACCCACATAACTGGTATAAAGTTGAAACCCAGAATTAAGCATCGCAAGAATTAAATATTTCAATTCTTCATCATTCGGATCAATTTGATGACCCTCTCTTACAAAATCAAATATTCTTATCGATCCATTAAAAAAAGATAATGCAATAAAACCCATCGACGTCCAACCCAGGGCAACAACTATTTGTGGAACGCAATCCTCATTTTTTTCTTCTTCAGCGCTTTCTTGAGCTTGTGAAGCTTGATTATTAGAAGAAAGATATTTACGACAAGTTAATGGAACAATGGTTAATAAAAGAGAAGCGCCACAAAGCGCAACAGCAGTACAAGAAGCATAAAACACAAACGGGTTTTGCTCATCATTCACTTCTAATATCCCTTGCATCGTACCTTCCGTACGAAAGAGCGAATCCCCCATAGAACCAATCAATCGAGAAACCGAAGCAACCCCTAAAGCAATATATATACCGTATTTTTTACAGCCGGTTTTAATTCTACTTAACATGTTTTTTCTCCTCAGTTTGTGTGTTGAAGCGCTTCTGTGAGCGCTCTATTAATCCGATCATTCTCGGGCTTGGAAGCTTCGATTTTTAAGCGTTGGAAATACTTGGAATAGGCTGAATCTGGATTGCTCGCATCCAGGATTAATCGCGCTAAATCTTTGTAAAGATCTGGATTACTTTCCCAAGATTGGTTACCACGACAGATTAAGCCTCCTTCAGCGTAGCCATTTGCATTATTCAAAAATCCAAACAGCTTATGCAAACGATTTTTTAAATCATTATCGGTAATCCAATTATCCCAGGGCAATTCCCAAAGACTCCAGGAACAACGAATATTAGGCTTACCCGTTACCAGTAAGCTATTTAAGCTGCTCTCGCCTTCTCGTACTTGCGGCCAAATATTATCATTTGTATAAGTATATACACCATCAAAAACCACTTTAGGTAACGGACCCATCGATACTAATAGTATTTCATAAGGAGATAAGTGATGAATTTTTTGAGACAAATCAGGATCAGACAAATTAGCCGTTGAAAAAGTGGTGGATAAATTTAAATCCTTAATCACTTTTTGTAAAATGGCTTTTCGAGTATCAGGGGTTTCCGTTGACCTCACATGAGACCAATCATCTTTTTTAATCACTTCAGTTAAAATCTTACATTCTTCCGTATAATCATAAAAAACAGGAATAATTAGCGGATGATGGAATTTTTCAGAGCCAGTTAATTGCGCATAATGCGCAGCAGTTATAAACTCCATCACATCATAGATAAAATCGCCACCTTGACCTCCATTTTGGATGGTAAGACCATAGATTGACATTATATTGACTGTTTGATTTTCGATAACACTCATCAAATCTAGCAGCGCTGGATTTTTTAATAAAAAGTTTTTTCCATTTGCATCTTGACTTAAATAGCGTTTTGCCATGGCAAGCGTTGTTTGCGGCACGTTAAAATAAGTATTTGTCACATCTAATTGTTTAATAATCACTTGATCAAAAGCATAAATTAAACTCATATTGGTTTTAAAATTCCAAACACCTACATTGATAAAATTTCCCACATTAAAGTAATTCGCAAAATTATGATAAGTATAGGGAACACTGGGATCTGCATAACGCGCGTTAATCTCACAACCCACTTTTGTATCACCTTCCGCATAATACGCACAGGGATCCGTTTCATACTCACCGGAAATACCTAAAGGGTAATAAATAACTTTGCCGTTATCATGATCGCTTTCAAACTGAGATTGTTTAATTAAACGAACATGATTAACAGTATCTTCATAAGTTGTAGGAAGTGCCGAAATATAAACATAGGGTAAATTAAACAAGGATTTCATTTTATAAGTTATTTCGTCAGGATAAATCACCTCAAACCACCCTTGAAATCCATGACTTCGTAACCAAGACATTACATTAAGACTGGCCGCTTGATCGCCAAAACCAGGGCCGCTATCTAGCGCAATGCGAATGACCTTTTGGTCTTTAACAAAATCATCGACGGATGCGTAATTAGCAAAAGCTATGTTGATAGAAAACAATGATATAAGAGAGATTGCTAAACTTTTACATAAACTTTTACATAAGGTTGATAGCATTTTTTTAGCCTTTTGCTAATATTAGCAGTGCACTATACAGGTTGTTTAATTATTATTCAATATACAAGGAATTGGATGAAAAATTATTTTTCGTTTGCAATCATACTCTTAACTCTTTTTTGCCGCAATGTTTATGCAATAGATTATTCAATTGTGGTTAATTGCGGGAGCACGGGAACAAGATTACATCTTTATAAAGTAGACGGGACCACTATCCAAGATATTTTTTTTAAATCCACCACCCCAGGGCTTGCCACGTTTGCAGATAGCCCCACTTTAGGCGCAGAATCGTTAAAACCGCTTTTTGATGAAGCCGTGAAAGTAGTCGATCCTCATTTAGTTTCCGTAGAAGTTTTAGGAACTGCGGGGATGCGTGAATTGAAAGAAACCGAGCAACACGCGTTATATAAAGCCATTACCACTGCTTTAAATCCCTACGCTTTCAAATCCACTTATATCAAAACCATTTCGGGAAAATGGGAAGGCATTTACAGTTGGCTTGCAATCAATTATTTATTGAATAACTTTCAAAATAAAACACCGACCACAGGAGCGGTTGACATCGGTGGTGCTTCAACTCAAATTACGTTTGAAATGCCAAAGCCGATAAAGCATGATACAACGGATTTAACCATCAATGACAAAACTTATCATATTTTTACAAAAAGTTTTTTAGGGTTAGGCATTAACGAAGCCCGCAATCGTATTGCCTTACAACCAGACGCTCGTTATTGCACGCCTGAAGAATTTAATCTTCTGATCTGCCAACACTTATATGATGATTTAATAAAACAACACCATGTCAGCGAACAATTAGCTCCCGTGTTAAATGAAATCCCTAAACAATCCTTTATTGCCCATTCCTCTGCAATTGAAACACTCGCCTTATCTAGCAGTGTCTATGTTAATTATTTGCTATATAATGTCTATCATTTAACCGCTGATAACTTAAACCTAGAAGAAACCATCAATGGGATAAAAATAGACTGGACACTAGGAGCCGTATTATATGATTCCATTTTCTAATTTTGATGAAGCTGAAATAGCAAAATTTTCGGCGCATGCCTCTCATTGGTGGGATCCTGAAGGTGATTTAAAAACCTTACATCAAATAAATCCCTTACGCGTGAATTATATTAATGAAAAAGCATCAGTTGCTGGCAAAAAAATAATTGATATAGGCTGCGGTGCAGGATTACTCACAGAAGCGCTGGCAAAATTAGGTGCGGATGTTACTGGTATTGATATGAGTAAAGAAGCTATTACTATTGCCAAATTACATCAACACGAAAGTAAATTGAACATTGATTATCGTGTGGTTACCGCGGAAAAAATGGCCGAAGATCATGCGGGACAATTTGATATCGTCACTTGTCTTGAAATGCTAGAACATGTGCCTGATCCACTAAGTGCAATTAATGCCTGTAGTACTTTAGTCAAACCAGGCGGCCAGGTTTTTTTCTCAACATTAAATCGCAATTTAAAATCTTATTTACAAGCGATTATTGGTGCAGAATATATCTTAAAAATTCTTCCTAAACATACGCATGAATATGCGAAATTTATTAAGCCGAGTGAGTTAGCGTCTTGGGCTAGAAAAGCTAATTTATCGGTGAAAGATATGATTGGGATTCATTATGATGTTTTTAGTAAAGAGTTTGATTTAAGATCGGATGTATCGGTTAATTATTTGATGTGGTTACGTAAATCAATTACTTAGCTCGAAAAACTCATTTTTTAGTGCTTTTCTTAAGCTTTCCTTAAGCTTTCGTCTGTATAATCTCCCTAATAATTTAAACAGAGGTAAGTGATATGTCCGCATCCGGCAAGAGATCAGAAATCGAAATGTTGCGTATTTTAGCCAAAAATACCTCAGGCACTGAAGAATCCAAAAGTTTAGAAGAAGAAAAGGCCGAGATTGAAATTTCAGGCAATATCTATAATTCCGATTCTATTAATAAAATTATTCGACAATTAGCCCTGCTTTCCCCTGAATCTCCTTTAGATGTAGAAAAAACAAAAGCATTGTTACTAGAGCTTATCCGTCACTTCAATCACCAGTTTAATTTAGCTGAAGATTATCGCAATTTAATTGTTGCTATGAAAAAAGAAAATGCAAAAGTAGTAAAACTATTTCTTGAGATTGGAATAAATCCATTTGAAATAAATAGCCCATTAAAAAATCTAGTATCTTCCCTAGATCCGACCTCTGATCCTCTTTCAGATATATTTAAAGAATTGAATCAAAGAAATAATCCAAATGCAAAAGAATTAGTTGATGTCTTGAAACCCTATTTTATGGCTATGGATAATAATAGCGTAATGGAGCGCCGCATTAAAAATATGCGTAATGTTTTAACTTTATTAGCAGAACATAATTATGAGTTAGCCCGTGGCGGTGTTTTAATTCAAGATAAAAAATTGTTTTCAAAAAGCGCGTCAAACCTTGTCTCAACCATTATAAACGGCCTTGATAACAGCGCGGAACCTAATACTCTATCCGATGACGAATACCAAACACTAAGAAGAGAAATCAATGCTGCGATAGGGAGTAAAACTACTCCCACTACGGGTTGGGTGCTCTCTTGGGGAGATCGATCTAAATCTACAGCCGATCTTTATAGCGACATTTTACGGCAGATTAATCGAACCGATGAAGAACTTATGAGAGATTCTGTTGCTAAGCTTGGAATGAAATTACCTACTGAAGTTTCAGAGCACGTAGTAGCGACAAGGCTTCAAGTAAGGGTTTAATTCTACCCACGCTCTACCTTATTTCCTTGGATTGAATGACTATCACACCCCTATTCCGCATCTCTTCTATTGCGTCAGAGATATCATTGGGCTTTAACCCTACCCCACGACACCCATCTTCAATCAAATAAACCTTATATCCTAATTTCACCGCATCCAAACAAGAATATTTCACGCAATAATCAGTCGCGAGTCCCATTACATAAAGTTCAGTCACGTTTTCAGATTTCAAATAATCATCTAATTCTGTTTTTCGCAAATGCTCGTTATCAAAAAACGCGCTATAGCTATCAATAGCTTCATCCATTCCTTTAAAAATAATTTTATCGATTCTCGCAGTATCTAAACTTTCGTGAAAATCAGATCCTGCTGTATGCTGCACGCAATGAATAGGCCACAAGTCTACAAAGCTAGTATGATTTTTGGGATGCCAATCTTTACTTGCAACAACTAAATCAAAATAAGACTGTAATTGATTGGCGATAGGGATAACCGCGTCGCCTTCTGCTATGGCTAGACTGCCGCCAGGGCAAAAATCATTTTGCAAATCGACTAGGAGTAAAGCCTTTTTTTTAGAGCTGCTTTCTACTATCATAGACTACTTTTTTAATTTCGAGATAAAGCGTGATTCTATCAATACCTGATGCTTTAAACAAATCCATGAGCGTTAATCTCCCCTCCCAAGGGTTATTAAAAGTCTCAGGGCCTGATGCTGAAAAATTATTACAAGGCCAGCTGACTTGTGATGTAACTAAAACACCGTGTTTAGGTGCTCACTGCAACCCTCAAGGACGAGTGATTAGTTTATTTTGGTTGTTTACTGAAGGTTGCGATTTTTATCTTAAAATGCCTAAAACTTTATTACCTATTGCTTTAAAAGCTCTACAGAAATATGCGGTTTTCTTTAAAGTTTCGTTAGAAATCAATGACTCACTTGAAGCTTCAGGCTCTGATGAAGAATGGAAGCTTTTCAATATTGTTTCCAATATTCCAACTATTTATCCTGAAAGCAGTGAAAAATTCTTACCGCATGACTTAAACCTACCGGAATTAGGTGGCGTTAGCTTTGATAAGGGCTGTTATACAGGCCAGGAAATCATTGCACGCATGCAGTATAAGGCTAAACTGAAAAACCATTTAACTCACACCCGCATTCAATCTGAAAATACTCCCGTCATCGGTGAGGATAATGTCGTAGATTTTGTACAAATCGATTATAATACCTATGAAGTACTCATGATAGGCGCGAATCATGGCTAAAAAATTAAGAATTGTACTCGCTCAGCTGAATTTAAAAGTCGGCGATATCGATGGTAATGTTGAGAAACTCATCCAAGCAGCGCACACCGCGCGTGATACCCATCTTGCAGAAATTATTGTTTTCCCAGAATTAAGTATTACCGGTTACCCACCCGAAGATTTGTTGTTACGAAAATCCTTTATTGATGCCGCAAATGTTGGTTTAAATACTTTTAAAAACGCCGTGCAAGGCATCCATTGTATTGTGGGTCATCCTTATCAAACATCACAAGGCTTATTAAATTCTTGTTCAGTGATTCACAATGGCACCATTTTAGGTCGTTACAATAAACAGCATCTGCCTAATTATGGTGTGTTTGATGAAAATAGATATTTTGTTCCAGGCAATTCGCCTTGTGTAGTTAATATTAATGGCATACCCGTTGGATTATTAATTTGTGAAGATTTATGGTATCCAGGACCACCTCATCAAGCCGCTATTCAAGGTGCGCGCTTAATTTTAGTGCCGAATGCTTCCCCTTTTGAAGTGGATAAACATACGCGTCGAGTGGCGGCTTTAGCAAAATATGCAAAATCGGCTAATGCCCCTATTGTTTATGTCAACAATGTAGGCGGACAAGATGAGCTGATCTTTGATGGTGGCTCGATGGTGGTTGACCAAACAGGAAAGCTTTGTCAGCACGCCGGATTTTTTAAAGAAACCTTATTTCCTTTTGAGGTTGAAATCTCTAGTGCAGAAACGACGGTTCCAACAGACTCATTTGCACTCGTTGATGATGAAAAAAGAATTTATGATGCGCTCGTATTAGGCGTGCGTGATTATGTCCATAAAAATGGTTTTCAAGGGGTAATGATTGGAGTTTCAGGAGGGATTGATTCTGCCTTAACGCTTGCCATTGCAGTGGATGCTTTAGGTAAAGAAAATGTAACTGCTCTCTTTATGCCTTCTCGTTACACCGCTTCTATCAGCGAAGAAAGCGTTAAAGAGTTAACTAAAAATTTAGGGCTAGATTATCAAACTTATTCTATTGAACCTGCGTTCTCCCAATTTATTAGTACTTTAAATTTAGGAGAAAAACCTACCCTAGTAGAAGAAAATCTCCAATCGCGTTGCCGGGGGGTTATTTTAATGGCGCTTTCCAATAAAACCGGGAAGCTCGTGTTAACTACCGGGAATCGTAGCGAATATGCCGTGGGGTATACGACTTTATATGGTGATACGGTAGGCGCATTAGCCGTATTAAAAGATATTCCTAAAACGTGGGTCTATCGGTTAACAGATTATCGAAACAACCTGGATCCTATTATTCCCCAAAGTATTGTTGTACGTCCCCCAACTGCTGAACTTGCTCCTAATCAAAAAGATGAAGATACACTCCCACCTTACGGAATTTTAGATAAAATTTTAGATTTATATCTTAATCAAGAACAAGGGGTCAGTGATATCATTGCTCAAGGTTTTGACGCTCAAGTCGTTGAAAAAGTAGTAAAATTGATCAAAAATAGCGAATATAAAAGACGCCAATGCCCTATTGGTATCAGAATTAATCACAAATCCTTCGGCAAAGATTGGCGTTACCCCATTACCAATGGGTTCAAAGGCTAGTTTGATAAGTCCTCTCAAGTTTGGTATAAATATCCCCCACACATAAAAGCATCGATGTATAAAAAATAAACAAGTCGAATAGGATATGAATGATGATGAAAAATAATGGGGTTATTTCCCGACCCTTTAGCACCACCTACTATCCCTGGATTATTTGTATTGTAGGGATGCTGTTTTACTGCTTTAATTACTTTCTTCGTGTTTCTCCCAGTGTAATCCAAGACAATCTCATCCAAGCCTTCCATATCAAAGCCTGCGAATTTGGCGCTTTGGCTGCTTGTTATTATTGGGCTTATACGCCCATGCAATTACCTGCCGGGATGATTTATGACAAATATGGCGCAAGAGCCGTATTGTCCATCGCTTGTTTAACAGCTGTTATTGGTCTTGCGATTTTCGCCACTGCGGACACTTATTTTGTTGCTGCGATGGGTCGCTTATTAATTGGTTTCGGAACTGCGTTTGCTTATATTGGTGTTTTGAAACTGGCTTCTCTTTGGCTCCCCGCTAATCGTTTTGCAACCGTTGCTGGATTTACCAATGCGATTGGTATGATTTCCGGTGCGTTATCACAAAAATACTTAACTAAAGCCGTTGAATATTACGGTTATCAACAAGCGCTAAATTTTGCTTTAATCATCGGTGTTACTTTAAGTATTTTTATTTTCTTAATCATTCGCAGCAGACCCAAAGTATTATTACACGCAGATTTCATTCCTGCGCCTTTAAATACGAAGCAATTATTTGCGGCTCTTAAAGTTATAGCCACTAATAAACAAATGTGGATCATTGGCTTCATTGGTTGCTTGCTCTATTTACCTGCTTCAGTATTTTTAGATGTTTGGGGAATTCCTTATTTAAAATCAGTCTATCAACTCACCGCGGAACAAGCTGTTGGTATAACCAGCGCCACTTTCATGGGTTGGATTATTTCAGGCCCAATTATTGGTGGTTTATCGGATAAATTTAAACGCAGACGTTTACCACTTGTTGTAACAGGTGCATTAGCGGCAATATTACTTTGTATTGTGTTCTATTTACCTGGCGGTGTTTCTTTTGGACTATTACCCCTGATCTTCTTTAGTATTGGTTTTTGCTGCGGCTCACATCCTTTATGTTTTGCTTTAGGTAAAGAAAATAATCCCCTCCAAATTTCAGGAACTGCTGTTGCTGTAACTAATATGTTAATCATGGCAGGTGGTGCAGTATTTCAGCCTGTTGTTGGTTTATTACTAGATTTACACACCACAAGCCCACTTGGTGCTAATGGATTGCCAGTTTATGCGCCTGCTGATTATACATTTGCTTTAAGTGTGGTGCCGATTGGGGTTGCGATAGGATTAGTGTTATCGTTCTTCCTGAAAGAAACACATTGTCAGGTTGTTGTGAAAGAGCCTGCTGAAAAATTAGCGGAAGTTCAGAATATTAGTCTGCAGCCTACGCGCTAGTTAATAAAACCTCCCCTTCCTCCTACGCAATGCGTAGGAGGAAGGGGTTGGGGGTAGGAGGTTTTTAATAGCAATCGAAGCTTGAACCCTCCTCTCCCTAACCCTCTCCTCCCGCTAAAGCGCGGGAGGAGAGGGAATATCTTGTAGCGCCGATACAGCTAAATCCAATCTTTAGGCACTAAAAACTCTTTATACAGCTTTTCTTCTTCACTCCCTTTTTCAGGCAGCCAGTTGTACTTCCAATTAACAATAGGCGGTAGCGACATTAAGATAGATTCCGTACGCCCACCCGATTGTAATCCAAACAAAGTTCCACGATCATATAACAAATTAAATTCCACATACCTTCCACGTCTATAACTTTGAAAGTCGCGTTCTTTTTGTGTAAAAGCATGAGATTTACGTTTGGCAACAATAGGCAAATAGGCTTTGATAAAATGTTCGCCTACGCTTTGCATAAATTGAAATCCATACTCTTCATTTAAATCATCAAAAAATATGCCGCCTATGCCTCTAGGTTCATTACGGTGTTTTAAATAAAAATATTCATCGCACCATTTTTTTAAACGCGGATAGAGTTCTGCGCCAAAAGGATCGCAAGCGGCTTTGGCCATTTTGTGCCAATGGATAGCATCGTCAATAAAACCATAATAAGGCGTCATATCGAATCCGCCGCCGAACCAACTAATAGGACCATTCGCGGTTTTAACGATGATATGGCGGACATTTAAATGACAAGTGGGGACATAAGGATTTAGGGGGTGGATGACGACTGAGACGCCCATTGCTTCGAAAGGCGCATTAGCGAGTTCTGGGCGCTTTAAAGTGGCGGCTTGAGGCAGGGTTTTGCCATAAACATGGGAGAAATTAACCCCGCCTTTTTCGATGACCTTGCCATCGGTTAGTGCACAGGTAATCCCGCCCCCACCCTCAGGATAATTCCAAGGATCTTCTAATAACTTAAGCTCTGGGTCTTCGGCTTTTAATACCGCGCAAATCTCTTGCTGTAGGCTTAATAAATACTTCTTAATCATCTCTAAAATCTCAGGCATAATAGCCGCATTTTCGCACGGTTTAATCTAGGAGACCAGCATTGAACACTTTTAACGCACGTCAAACCCTCACCGTAAACAATATACCTTATGAATTTTATAGTCTTGCTGAGGCTGAAAAAGCTGGATTAAAAGGCATAGCTACCCTTCCGCTTTCTTTAAAAATATTATTAGAAAATTTATTGCGTTTTGAAGATGGTAAAACAGTGACAGCGGATGATATTAAAGCGCTGATTGCTAAAAAAACAGATAGAGAAATTGCTTATCGACCTGCGCGTGTTTTAATGCAAGATTTTACTGGGGTTCCTGCGGTGGTGGATTTAGCCGCGATGCGTGCTGCCATAAAAAAATTAGGCGGCAATCCCGATAAAATTAATCCGCTCTCCCCTGTTGATTTAGTGATTGATCACTCGGTACAAGTGGATCAATATGGTACGCCAGGCGCTTTTCAATTTAATGTTGATTTAGAAATGGAAAGAAATCTCGAGCGTTATGAATTTTTACGTTGGGGACAACAAGCGTTTGAAAATTTTCGTGTCGTGCCTCCTGGTACCGGAATTTGTCATCAAGTGAATTTAGAATATTTAGCAAAAACCGTTTGGACAGATGGAAAATTTGCTTATCCCGATACTTTAGTTGGAACCGATAGTCATACTACTATGATTAATGGCTTAGGCGTTTTAGGTTGGGGCGTTGGTGGGATTGAAGCTGAAGCTGCGATGTTAGGTCAGCCTATTTCTATGTTAATTCCTGAAGTGATTGGTGTGAAACTCACAGGAAAATTACAAGAAGGCGTGACTGCGACAGATTTAGTTTTAATGGTAACCCAGGTATTACGTAAAAAAGGCGTAGTAGGTAAATTTGTTGAATACTTTGGTCCGGGATTAAGTGAATTATCTTTAGCAGATCGCGCGACACTTGCGAATATGGCACCTGAATATGGTGCAACTTGCGGATTTTTTCCGATTGATCAAGCAACATTAGATTATTTAAAATTAACTGCGCGTGATGAACAAACTGTTTTATTAGTTGAAAGCTATGCAAAAACACAGGGGCTTTGGCATGATCCTCATGCGAATCCCATTTTTACTGAAATAGTAGAAGTTAATCTTTCGAATATAGTTCCTTGTTTAGCAGGACCTAAACGTCCGCAAGATAATGTCGCTTTACAAAATTTACCTGAATCTTTTGATAATTTATTAAAAGAATCTTCGCGACTCGCAGAAAAAAATACGAGCTTTAATAATATGCATCATGGAGATGTTGTGATTGCAGCAATTACTAGCTGCACTAACACTTCCAATCCTAGTGTATTAATGGCGGCAGGTTTAGTTGCTAAAAAAGCGGTAGAAAAAGGTTTAACAAAAAAACCTTGGGTTAAAACTTCTTTAGCGCCAGGCTCACAAGTTGTGACGCGCTATTTAGAAGCGGCTGGTTTACAAAAATTCTTAGATCAAATTGGGTTTTCATTAACAGGTTATGGTTGTACTACTTGTATTGGAAATTCTGGTCCCCTACCGGATGCTGTTTCTGAAACCGTTAGCAAAAATGATTTAATTGTTTCTGCAGTTTTATCCGGCAATAGAAATTTTGAAGGACGGGTGCATCCACAAGTTAAAGCGAATTGGTTAGCTTCCCCTCCTCTGGTTGTTGCATTTGCATTGGCTGGGACTACACAAATTAATTTAACAGAACAAGCGATTGGTAATGATAAGAATGGCAACCCTGTTTATTTAAAAGATATTTGGCCAAGCAATAGTGAAATCCAAGTTGAAGTTGCTAAAGTCACTAATAAAATGTTTAGCGAACAATATAAAGATGTCTTTAGTGGCACCCCTGAATGGCAAAGCATGAAAATTACTGAATCCGATACTTATGAATGGAATAATGATTCTACTTATATTCAACATCCGCCCTTTTTCAACAACATACAAAGAACACCAGATAAAATTCAAGATATTAAAAATGCTAATATTTTAGCAATGTTAGGAGATAGCATTACTACTGATCATATTTCTCCGGCAGGCTCAATAAGAGCCGATAGCCCTGCTGGAATTTATTTGTTATCTAAAAATGTGCATCCTAGTGATTTTAATTCTTTAGGGGCACGTCGTGGTAATCATGAAGTAATGATGCGCGGAACGTTTGCCAATATTCGTATTAAAAACGAAATGGTTCCGGGCGTTGAAGGTGGTTTCACGAAGTACTTACCTACGGGTGAAACGATGTCTATATTTGATGCAGCTATGTGCTATCAAAATGATCATACTCCATTAGTGATTATTGCTGGAAAAGAATACGGTACTGGATCCTCGCGTGATTGGGCAGCTAAAGGGCCTAAGTTATTGGGAATTAAGGCAGTTATTGCGGAAAGTTTTGAGCGTATTCATCGTTCGAATTTGATTGGCATGGGCATTTTACCGCTTCAATTTGAACCAGGGGTTAACCGCAAAACACTGGAACTGACAGGTGCGGAAAAGATTGATATACTAGGCCTCGCTGATGAAATTAACCCCCGTATGACCATTAAAGCCATGATACACAAAGAAAACGGCGAAACATTCACCCTCAATCTTCTTAGCCGTATTGATACGATTAATGAAGTTGAATATTACCTGCATGGCGGCATCTTGCAGTATGTTTTAAGAAACATGATTAACTAGAGGAAAATACTATGCGTAAGATTCTGTTAGCGTTAATGATCACCCTTGTTACTTTTGGAATGTTAGTGACTGACGCTGAAGCTAAACGTTTTGGCGGTGGCAGAAGTTTTGGGATGACTCGTAATACGAGTAATTTTTCAACCAATAGTTATCGCCCAAGTGCAGCACCTGCTGCTGCAGCGGCTGCAAAACCTGCTAGTCGCTGGTTAGGACCTTTAGCGGGTCTTGCGATTGGTGGATTGTTAGGTTCATTATTTATGAGCCATGGCTTAGGTAGCGGCCTATTGTCTTGGTTATTAATAGGTGGTGCAATATTTTTAGTATGGCGCTTATTTGCTAATCGCGTTGCGCAACCGGTTACTCAACCTAATATGCAACAAAATAGAACCTTTAATGCAGAACCTATTTATCAAGCGAATACTACTAATACTAATAGCAGACCTTTAGGTTTTGATGATGCAAGTTTTCTACGTAATGCAAAATCTTTATATCTTCGTTTACAAGCAGCCTATGACAGTAAAAATTTAGCGGATTTACGTGAATTCACAGCGCCTGAAGTTTTTGCTGAAATTCAATTACAATTACATGAACGCGGTAATGAAACCAATGTTACTGAAGTGGTTTCATTGGACGCACAATTGCTGGATGTGTCTAACGAAAATGGTACAGAAGTTGCGAGCACTTTATTTTCAGGCATGATTAGTGAAGAACAAGGGGCTGCGCCTGTTGCAATTAAAGAGATTTGGCATTTTCGCCAAGATGGGATGAATAATAGCTGGGTAGTTGCTGGGATTCAGCAGGTTTAATGAGTTTTTTCTGAGCTGGCCTAACTTTCCTCACTGACGATGTCGTCTGTGTGGGGAGATGGCCGGTTCTTTTTTATCTTCTGTTTTAACGTCAACGACTTTAATCACTTCTTGTTTCTTTCCACGGATGACAGCGACTTTTGGTGCCTCTTTTTCAACCTCTGCTAAAACTTTTTTAACATTTTTTCGAGCCGTTGTAGCACTAAAAAACTCTAAATTTTTCTCCAAAAATCTTAGCCAACCTTTACCCTTCATTAAGTCTTGTTCTAGCTGACTCAACTCATCTACTAAACCCTCAAAATTAATTCGATCCTTGTGTTCTGCGAGCGTGTTACGCGTCGCATTAATTTTAGATATGCGTTCTCCCGCATATTGATATCCTTCTGACCCTTTTGGATAAGTTGTTTGTAACCTTGCTACTTCGTTATCTAAACTCTCAATAATTTTTTCAACTTTATTGGCCATATTTTCTGGAATTTCCCGCGCTTTTCCTTGTTCGATACTGAAGCAACCATACACATAAGGATCATGTCTTTCTCGGTAGCCCATATGTCTTTTTATAGCTCTTTCGCGATCAATTTTTTTATCATATTGCACTACCTCCGGCATAACGACCACACCGCTTTTTTCTAACTCGCGCTTAACCGCTACATATTCTTTAGCGTGAGCACCATTATTATCAACTAAAAATACTTCATGAACTCCTGCTTTTAATGTCTCGCGAAGAACATCTCTTTCCATTTCTCCTGATTGAAGATATTCAGCAACATCAATATAAGCAACTTTGGTGAGCAATCCTGAGGTACGCAAATGATTATCCCTTAATGCTTCAAATACACGAATGACTTCTTTTAATGAAGGTCGTTTATTAGGATTATTATCAGTCATTGTTTCTAAATAACTTCGAATCGCTTCACGTTCATCTGGATTGTTAATAGGAGAATTTTTATCATTTACCACTTCTTCTGCTGTTTTAAGTCGGTATCGCCCCTTTTCTTCTTTGACCATCTTTAAATTTTCTGCAATGGTAATGCCTAATTGGTAAACATCAGACTTTTCAGAATATTGTTGGTAAATAATGGATTCGGGCGCCATATAAAGCGGTGTTCCCGCAAGACCTCCCTCTTTTTCTTCTCCGGCTCCCACACCAGCCATCACCAAACCCAAATCGATGGATTTGGCCTCACGTGAAACAGGATTATAAATCGTATTAGCAGGTTTTATATCGCGGTGCAAAAGGCCTTTTTCATGGAGTCCACGTATAGATGTTAAAAGAGAAATTTGCATATCAAGCAAACGAATGGCAGGTAATTGCTTATCCGATTTATTGAAATTATCTAAATTCATCCCAGGCTCTAAGCGCATCAGAACTTCATCTTGCGCCTCGCCAGTCGTAGCAGAAAATCCTTCGTAATGACCTATGAAAAGACCCGCTTCTTTTAATGCATTTACCTCTCTATCGGTCATTTCTCCAGGTTGGCCACGTAAGCGTATGGTTTTTAAAAATACCCACTCTCCTGTATCAAGATCTTGAGCAAGTCTTCCAAAGCCAAAACTCCCCTTACCTAAATGCTTATCTTTACCCCCATACACCGCATAATACTT
>Ga0207134_1014_pt1 | contig 57731 bp, 43 predicted proteins | sample Alteio_BWMinHeat_12_FD_153527 | JGI IMG/M metagenome (GOLD analysis project Ga0207134, IMG submission 153527) | Enriched cells from forest soil in Barre Woods Harvard Forest LTER site, Petersham, Massachusetts, United States -... | ecosystem: Environmental > Terrestrial > Soil > Temperate forest >... | reverse complement strand
GAACATATATCCAGGTACTGAAATGGAGAAGCTGGAAGTAATAGCCCCTGTGCCTTACCCAAGCTCTTGCAGGGACGGTTATGCATTTCGTCAGCATGTGGCTGCTGCCCGCAGGAACAGGAAGGTGGATATGATACCTGAGTTTGACCAGTACCCGATCTTCTATTTTACCAACCATAATGCCATACAAGGTCCCGGCCCTATACTGTGTATGCCTGACCATTTTCAGAAACTGGATTTTGAACTGGAAGCGGCTGTGGTGCTTTGCAAACATGGCCGTAATGTAAAGGCTGAAGATGCTGATAAATACATTGCAGGCTATATGATCATGAATGACATGAGTGCCCGCACCCTGCAAATGGAAGAAATGCTGCTGAACCTGGGCCCTGCAAAAGGAAAAGACTTTAGTACAGTGATAGGCCCAATGCTGGTAACACCTGATGAACTGGAACAATACAAAGTACCTGCCAAGCCAAACCACGTGGGTAACAGCTATAACCTGAAGATGACCTGCCGTGTAAATGGTGTACAGGTAAGTGAAGGTAATATGGGCGATATGGACTGGACGTTTGCTGAGATCATAGAGCGTTGTGCTTATGGTGTGGATATACTACCGGGTGATGTGATAGGCAGTGGTACAGTAGGTACGGGCTGCTTCTTAGAGCTGAATGGTACCGGCAAACTGAATGACCCTAACTACAAAGAACAATGGCTGCAACCAGGTGACTCTGTAGTGATGGAAATTGAAGGGCTGGGCGTATTACACAATACCATAATTGCTGAAGATACTGATTGGAGTATATTGAAGTTGAAGAAGAAATAAGCATATAAATACTTTATACAAAAAGCGGATGAGGGTTTTCATCCGCTTTTTTTAATGTGCATTATCCAAATAATCAAGGCGTCATTTCGAAATCGCTTTTTTGCGGTTGAGAAATCCCCTCAGAGATAGAGATGAAAAACATTAGGGCTAACAGCTCTCTATTCAGCAACTTGCTAATTCTCAGGGGATTTACCTTCGGTGAAAAAAGTTCTCTCTGCATTCGCTATCGCTCATTTCGTTCGAAATGACAGTGCTATTGGGCTTTTTAAATTAACGATTCTCTTATTTCAAATTCTCGATCTGCTTTTTGAACAAAGCTTTTCTCTGATGATTAACAGGTAGGCCTAATGCTTCGTAGATATAATCTTGTGCTACGGTGCGTACACTCAGATGGTTGATCTTGTTGTTGTCGGCTGAAGGATAAACGCGGTTGCAAAGGAATACAAATACTACACCAGTACCCGGGTCTGCCCAGGCGCAGGTGCCTGTAAAGCCCTGGTGTCCGAATGCATAACCTGTAGTTCTGTCGCCGGCAGGGGTGCCATCTTCGGGGTCAGGGCCGGGTTTATCGAAACCGAGTCCACGACGGCTTATCTTGGTATTGTAAGCCGTGAAATAATCTACCGTTGTTTTTTTGAAATAGGTCTTACCTCTGTAGCTGCCTTTGTTTAGCAGCATATAAAATATGGCAGTAACATCATCAGCTGATGCGAATACCCCTGCGTGACCAGCCACACCACCAAATAATGCAGCACCCTGATCATGTACATTGCCTTGTAGTAATTCATGCCTGAAGGCTTTATCATCTTCGGTAGGCGCTATCTCTGAATCATGGAATTTATTCAATGGTAAATAAGTGATGCGTTTCAGACCCATTGGTTTGTAAAACTCTTCTTCCACATATTTATCGATGGTCTTGCCGGTGATCTGTTGTACAATACGGTAAAGAAAATAATAGTCCAGATCGCTATACACGTAGCGGCCTTTATTCTCCAAGGGGCTTTTCAATATCTCGCTCCAGATGGTATCGGGATAGTCTTTCCTCAGGTAGATATCTTTGGTTACCATGATAGGGAAGTCTTTACTCTGCTGGTTGCTGAATAAAGTAGCGTTAAGATTGCCGGTAGAGGGGTCTAATGCTTCTTTGTAAAAAGGTACCCAGCTTTTAAGTCCGGCCTGGTGGAGCAATAAATTGCGGATCTTTAAACCAGCTTTATCAGAGCCTTTGGTCCAAGGCAGGTAATCACCTACTGTTTTATCAATATTCAGTTTACCCTGTTCGTATAGGCGCATTACTGCCAGCGTGGTAGAAAGTACTTTGGTAAGTGAGGCCACATCGTAAATGGTATTGGTGTCAACACGATGGTCTTTTTTGTAAGTATAATAACCAAACGACTTATCGTAGAAGATAACACCGTTCTTAGCAGCTACCAATCTGCAACCGGGGAAAGCCTGGTCTACAATACATTTCTGAATGAACATGTCCAGCTTATCCAGTACTGCAGGGTCTTTAACATCCACATCTTTTGTAAATAATGTTTTGGTAAGACCAACAGGTAGTTTTGCAATATTTACATTGTCCGGTGCTACTGCTATTAATGAAGCGGGCAATACACAGGTTGAAACAGGGAGGATGCCGTGTGGCCTTATTTTCTTCAACAACACATTAGCAACGACTTTCTCGGTGACAGAATCATCATTATAAGCCACCATTGCAGAACGAACATCGCAGATGTTTTGCAGAATATAAGGATTACCCAAAACAACAACCATCACATTTGGCCTGTCCTGAATTTTTTTCAGAAATGAGATCTCATTTACATCCAGTCCGTAATTACGACTTGCATAAAAACTCGTGTTATGCACTGCTACAATCGTTGCATCGCTTTGGTCAATTTTATCGAGTATGGTTTTAAATCCATCATCGTCAGCACCTTTTGGCAGCCAGGAAGCTGGCATGTCATATAGTTTCAGGGAATCGCGAAAGATATCATACAGGTAGGTATTAGATGGTGCATTAACGCCTACATAATTGATATGGATATTCCTGTTCAGTTTACTTAATATACCATTCTCATCTTTTACCATTGTGATGCCGGACTTGATGATCTGCTCATTAATAGCATCCGTATATTGGTTCAGGTCTTCGGTAATGTGCTCGGGATTTATGGGTGTAAAATGGGAAAGACCAGCATCATATTTAGCTCCTAATATTTTCTTTACTCTTTGCTCCAGATCGGCTTCTGTTACTTTACCATTTGTGATGGCTTCTTTTATTTTGCCGATAGCTACAGGTACATTCTGAGAGAAGAGCAATACATCATTACCCGCAATAAATGCACGCACATCCACATCTCCCTCATCAAAGTATTTAGTGACCCCCTGCATATTCAAAGCATCCGTAAATACAAGGCCATTAAAATGCATTTTCTCTTTTAGCAGGCCTGTAACTGTGCTCTTAGAAAGTGTGGTAGGTGTATGTGGTGCAGTTTCTAAAGCAGGCACTTCGAGATGTGCGACCATGACACTTCTGATGCCTGCCTGTATCAATTCTTTGAAAGGATATAATTCAAGACTATCGAGTTGGTCAAGTGATTTATTAATAAATGGCAGGTCTTTGTGAGAATCTGCATTGGTATCACCATGACCGGGAAAATGTTTGGCACAGGCCATCACGCCATTATCCTGTAATCCGTGCATATAGGCAATGCCCATTTTTGCAACACGGGTTTTATCCTCCCCAAAAGAACGTGCGTTGATGATAGGATTATCAGGATTGTTGTTCACATCTATCACCGGTGCAAAATCAATGTGTACGCCCAATCTTTTGCATTGCATAGCTATAGCCTTGCCCATACGATAAGTCAATGCTGTATCTCTTGATGCACCTAAGGTCATTTGTTTGGGCAGGTCTTTCACACTATCCAGCCGCATACCAAGACCCCATTCGGCATCCATGGCTATTAGTAATGGTACCTGTGCTATTTGCTGGTATTTGTTTGTGAGTGCTGCCTGACGAACAGGACCACCTTGCATGAATATCAGTCCGCCAATTTGATGATCAGTTATAAGTTTGGTGATAGCCTCTTCGTTAAAATTCTTACCACCGGAGTAGGCAGCTACCATAAACAGTTGCCCGATGCGTTCATCAAGCGATAATTTATTATAGACACTATCTACCCAATGTGCTTTAGCAATGGAACCATTCTTCGGTTGTGCATCAACATTGCTTAAAAGCAGTAAAAAAAATATAGATATAGCAGTTATGCGGCGAACCCCTGTCATGCTAACAAATATAACGGATTGGCAATAAAAAAAGCAGCGCCTGGAAAGGTGCTGCGTATATAATCCCCATTTATGCAATTATCACCTCATGACAAATTGCCAAATCTTTAAACAAACACAGAAATGGTTTGTGGTTTTTATTTCTTTGTTTAACAATACAAAAGTCCAGGTTATGGGGTGCCAAAAACATAACCATGGTCAAAGCATTTGATGATATTGGTCATTTTGGAGTAAAAAATCATGAACAAAAGAAGAATAATCATACTATGATATGCTTTTAGAGCGGGCTTCGTATCTTAACTTCGCAAAAATTAAGACGAGACCGAGGATTGACCACATGGCGGATATCATTCAATTACTTTCAGAACATATTGCAAACCAGATCGCGGCAGGCGAGGTGATACAACGCCCTGCCTCAGCTATAAAAGAATTGCTGGAGAATGCCATAGATGCAGGAGCTACTGATATACAATTAGTAATAAAAGATGCAGGTAAAGAACTGATACAGGTAATTGACAATGGCAAGGGTATGAGTCCAACTGATGCCCGTATGAGTTTTGAACGCCATGCTACCTCTAAAATAAAAAACATAGATGACCTCTTCACTATCAGAACAATGGGATTTCGCGGGGAAGCCCTGGCATCTATTGCTGCTGTGGCACAGGTGGAAATGAGGTCGAGACAAACAGAGACCGAGGTAGGTACCCGTATTGTGATAGAAGGTACTGAGGTAAAACTACAGGAAGCATGTGCTACACCAGAGGGTACCAATATCATGGTGAAGAACCTTTTCTTCAATGTACCGGCAAGAAGGCATTTTCTAAAGAGTAATACTACCGAGTTCAGGCATATACTGGATGAGTTCACACGTGTAGCTCTGGCACACCCGGCTATTGCTTTCAAGTTATGGCATAATGGTGTGGAACAATTTCACTTATCTGCGGGTAGCATGAAAATGCGTATTGTAGAACTGCTGGGCAAAAGTTATGAGAAGAACCTGGTACCTGTTGAAGAACAAGCAGATGCACTGACCATTAATGGTTTTATAGGCAAACCGGAGGCTGCTAACCGAACAAGGGGTAATCAATTCTTTTTTATCAATAACCGGTTCATACGTAATTCATTTCTGCACCATGCTGTGGTTACGGCTTATGAAGGATTGTTAGAAAAAGAATCTTTCCCATTTTATGTACTGTTCTTAGAAATAGACCCTGCGCGAGTAGATGTGAATGTGCACCCTACCAAACAGGAAGTAAAATTTGAGGATGACAGGCTGATGTATGCCTACCTGCATGCGGCCGTAAAGCATGCTTTGGCAAGGTATAATATTTCTCCATCGCTTGATTTTACATTAAACCCTGAGATACAACATTTACCATCTGTAAATATACCCGCTACAGAGCAACAAGTAGATAGCACTCAAAAAGGATATCTCTATAATACATTTACAGGCAAGAACCAGGCGCATTTTATTGAAAAAAAGGACAGCTTGCGTAACTGGAAAGACCTGTATGAGATTGCTAAAACTACCCCATCGCAACATATACCGGAAGCAACACAAGCACCGCTGCATAATGAAAATGAGGCTAAGCCGGCAAGTGTGACCAGCAATGCTTTATTGATACAAGGTTCTTTGCTCATTACAACCGTTAAATCTGGGATGATGGTGATACATATACGCAGGGCACAGGAGCGAATCTGGTATGAACGTTTGCTTCAGGAATTTAATAATGGCAATGCCCCATCACAGCAATTACTTTTCCCTACTACTTACGAAACAAGTCAACAGGATGCTTTGTTGCTGACCGAGGTACTGCCGGAATTATCTAAGATAGGTTTTGATATAGCCCCTTTCGGACAAAATACGTTTGTGGTGCAAGGTGTACCATCTGCACTACCTGCTGGTGAAGAGAAAAATGTGCTGGATGAAGTGAGTGACCAATTGAAACATGAATCATCTGATGCTGTTGTGAACCGAACTGATAAGCTATTGGTGAATATGGCACGCAGACTATCATTAAACAAACATGCCATTCAGCAGCCTGAAGGCAGGGAAGCATTGATAGATGAACTATTTGCCTGCTCACAACCGGAGTACACACCAGATGGAAAAAAGATTTTCATGCTGTTGAAGAAAGATGAACTGGACAATATGCTGGGCTAGCTGATATAAAACCATATCAACAAACCCTGAAAATGAGTAAATTTGCACACTTTTTTATTTAAAATAATATTATGTCTGTTATAAAGTTTTATCAGTTGAAGGTGAAAGATGTAAGGCCCGAAACTTTGGATTGTGTATCTGTGGCACTTGAAGTACCTGCTGAACTGAAAGAGACTTTTCATTTTACTCCCGGTCAGTATCTTACTTTCCGCACCACGATGGATAATGTAGAGATACGCCGTTCTTATTCTATCTGTGCCGGACCAAAAGAGGGTGAACTGCGTGTGGCTATTAAAAAAGTGGATCAGGGTAAATTCTCTACCTATGCCAACGAGCAACTTAAAAAAGGTGATGTACTTGAGGTGATGACACCCATGGGGAATTTTATTCCGAAGGTGCAAGCTGAACATAAAGAATACCTTGCTATTGCAGCAGGTAGTGGTATCACGCCTATTATGAGTATCATGAAGCATGTTTTAGCAGATGAGCCTAACAGTAGCTTCACGCTTATATATGGCAACCGCAGCCGAAATACTATCATATTCAGAGAAGAGATAGAAGGACTGAAGAATAAATACATGGAGCGCTTACGTATCTACCATATACTGAGCCGCGAACATATGGATACACCATTATTCAATGGCCGTATCACTGATGATAAATGTGCAGAATTCTGCGATACGCTTATTGACATTAAAAGTTTGGATGAGGCTTTTATCTGCGGACCTGAAGACATGATCTTGTCTGTTCGTGAAAGACTGACCAAACTCGGTATGCCTTCGGGTCATGTGCATATGGAATTGTTCACGTCTCCAGACCAGCCTAAAGCTACACACCAACAATGGACCAAAGAACATACAGAAGATACCGGTCTTAAGAGCAAGGTTACCATAAGACTTGATGGAACCACTTTTGATATGGAACTGTCTTATAATGGCGATAGCATTTTGGATGCCGCATTGAAGCATGGCGCTGATCTGCCATATGCTTGCAAAGGCGGTGTATGCTGTACCTGCAGGGCCAAGGTAACAAATGGTAAAGTAGACATGGAAGTTAACTACGCGCTGGAACCTGATGAAGTTGCAAAAGGTTATGTACTCACTTGCCAGTCTCACCCAAGGACGGAAGAAGTGTTTGTGGATTTTGACGCGAGGTAGTATTAGTGAATGTTTCTAAAACTGAACAAATAAGGTCTATGTGCCATGCTTAAAACATAACACTCACCCTTATTACTGTTTTTAATAGCCTAATACCTTACCAGGTCTTGTATATTTCACGCGAGCCGGTGAGGTACATATCGTGGTAGCCCTGCATTTTTTCCAGCTGGCGTTTCATCTCCTCGCTTTTTTGCATGTATTTTTCCATATTCTGTTCATAAGTGCTCAGGCTGTCGTATTTGCTCACCATAATAACGCGGTTATATTCACCGGTCATATCTGTCATGATGTGCACCAGCTCTTTATTACCTTCCATGGCTTCTTTAAACATTTTAGCCATTTTTGAAGCATTGCCAGGTTTGCAAACAAATATGTCATGTACTATGATCATAAAATGGAGTTTTAATTATACCAAAGCTCCGAAATAATATTCAGAATAATGGATATGTGCGGATAGGTAATTGATAGATAATATTGATACCAGTTTTTCCCGCAGACTTCGCAGATAATCAATCAAGGCTGTCATTTTGATACCGCTTTTTCGCGGGAGAGAAATATCCAGAGAAGTAGTGATTTCGTATATAAAGGCATTATTGTTCTATTTAGCAAATTGCAAAATCTCAGGGGATTTCTCTCTACATTTCGCTATCGCTCATTTCGTTCGAAATGACGGGGCTATCGGGCTTTTTTGCTTTATTAATTTTCTGCAAACAATCTATTTTCTTCGTTCATCTGAGCAGTAAATTTATCCAAACACGCTAACTTTATATTCTTTAAATCACCAATTTAAAACATCTGTTATGAGCAAGAATCCTGTTATACACTTCGAAATGGGCTATTTCGATGGTGACCGCATGAAAAAATTTTATGAAACAACTTTTGGCTGGGGCCTGAAACAAATGGGCGCCGATATGGGAAATTATATAACTGTACAAACCGCCGAGACTGATGAAAAAGGCATGGTGAAAACTCCAGGTACTATCAATGGTGGTTTTTATCAGAAGATCGAAAATCCACTGTCGCACGCACCTTCTGTTGTCATTTCTGTTCCGGATATTAAAGCTGCGATGAGCGCTGTTACTGCAGGTGGTGGAACGATACTCGGTGCTATGGATGAGAATGGCGCACCAAGCATGGATCCAATGATGATACCAGGTGTGGGCCTTTGGATATCATTCCAGGATACAGAGGGTAACCGTGTAAGTCTATTGCAGCCTAACACAGGCATGTAAGAAACACACTACTCAAAATCCCTTCTCCTCATTTGCTTTTTTTCGCCTTCTTTCCTTTTGGAATCTAGGCGTTTTTCTTTTGCGGCCTTTGAGGGTTTGGTGGGCTTGCGTTTTTTAGGTTTGATGATGCTCTTGTTTACAAGCTCCAGTATTTTTTCTTTGGCTATCTCTTTGTTTTCCAGTTGTGATCTTGTTTCACTACTCTTGACCAATAAATAACCATCTTTATTTATCTTATTCTTGAGCTTGTCTTTTATGAGTGCTTTTTCTTCATCGGTAAACACAGCAGACGTGTCTACTTCCCACCATGCCTCTGCCATAGTCTCTACTTTGTTCACGTTCTGGCCGCCTTTGCCGCCGCTACGTGCTGTTTTGAAAACTATTTCAGAAGAGAAGTCGCGCATGTGTTATTGGTTAAACTCATCATCATCTTCTTCATGACCACCAAGGTTCAGGTTCATCATGCTGCCGAGTATATCACCAAAAGAATAACCACCTGCTTCCAATCCTTTTTTGCTGATAAGAGAAAATTCAGAAAGGCCATGCAATAAAAACTCCATTAGTAATGCAGTTTGTTTTTCATCCTCATTCGGGTAGAACTGTTTTACGCCCGCATGTAATCCATCAACCTGGTATAGATGTTGCATGTAAACAGCGTCGGATTCATCTTGCAGTATAGCCAGATCATTGCCTTTGCCAAACCAATCGATGATGGATTGATATGGATTGTTCTTTGATTTTTTATTCAGCGACTCTCTTGACGATTTTTTGAAAGTTTGCGGGTCAGGGAAATATTGCAGGAATACGGTGCGGATAGCCTGACCTATCAGTCGGTAAGCAACATTCATCGGGCCTTCCTGTTCGCCTTCGTACACCAGCTCTATCTTACCTGTGATGGCCGGCACAACGCCAATAAAATCAGCCATGCGTACAATGGTGTGTTTATTACCGGCACGCAAAGCACGGCGTTCTGCTGTACTTACAAGGTTCTCATAAGCAGAGATCGTTAAACGGGCAGACACCCCACTTTTCTGGTCCACGTATTCACTCTTACGCGCTTCCATGGCTATCTCTTCTATCAATAGTTTACACAGATCAGGTACCTCAACCATTTGTGCTTGTACATCCAGCACACTTGCTTCCTGTTCTGTGATGGCTCTTGATACTTCAACAGTTTTAGGGTAGTGTGTTACTATCTGGCTTTCAATACGGTCTTTGAGCGGTGTTACAATACTACCACGATTGGTATAGTCCTCAGGGTTTGCTGTGAATATGAACATGATATCCAAAGGCATCCTTAGTTTGAAACCACGTATCTGGATATCTCCTTCCTGCAGAATATTGAATAGGGCAACCTGTATCCTTGCCTGCAGATCGGGTAATTCGTTAATTACAAATATGCTTCGGTGAGAACGAGGGATGATACCATAGTGGATCACTTTTTCATCTGCAAAACTCAGGCGCAGGTTGGCAGCTTTTATTGGGTCCACATCACCTATCAGATCTGCCACAGATACATCCGGGGTTGCGAGTTTTTCTCCATAACGCTCACTTCTGTGCAGCCATGATATAGGAGTAGCATCACCCAGTTCATTGATCAGGTCGCGGGCATAAGAAGATATTGGTAAAAAGGGATCATCATTAATCTCGCTACCCTGTACTACCGGTATCCATTCATCCAGCAGATTGGTCATTTCTCTTGCCATGCGGGTCTTTGCTTGTCCGCGAAGGCCGAGGAACAGGATATTATGACGTGAAAGTAAAGCCCTTTCCACATCAGGTATCACAGAATCTTCATAACCAAGGATGCCTTGAAATGGATTTTCTTTACGTTGAATATATTTAATCAGGTTCTCGCGGATTTCTTCTTTTACTGTCTTGCTTTTATAACCAGCATTCTTCAAAGCCTCTAGCGTACTGATATTCGGTTGCTGCATACTAATATTTTCAGAGCACAAATTAATTAAATGAAAGTTAGGCTAATTTTAGTTTTATAGATCAGGACATTAAAAATTTCTATAAAGGCAAGTGTATCAATAGCCTTCATCCTTACCCCTTACGTCATCTACATCATCTTTTTTGGCAGGGTCGTTAGGGCCTTTTGCCCATTTTTTATTTTCGATGATATCGTCCAGTTGTTTCAATTTTGCGGGCGGAATATCTTTTTGCACCATTTTCACATCATAGCCTGTTTCATTATCTCCACCCATCCAGGTACCTGTATAAGTACTATCTTTCAGCACAAGGTCCATGCCACCAATTGCAGGATCCTCATTAAACTCCCAGGTACCATCAGGTTTTTTTGTTACATCCAGTTTGATGTATGTTTCCTGGTCGCCAAATTTATAGATGGCCTCCCATTCCGTACTGGTACCCGGTTTTATACCCTTCATGTAGCGTACATACAATTTTACCGGTATCTCATTATCAAATTTGCCTACATAGTATTTCCTTTCCTCAACTTCTTTCCTGATGTGCTTTTTTTCATCCTGCTCATCATCATCATTTTTTGCCAGGTCGTCTTTATTGGTTGTATCCATTTTTGCGAGCATCTCTGGCGTCAGTCCATATTTTCTTAGTTTTTCTCTCAATTTTGTTTCGGCCTGTTCTTTCGCAAGGAACTCATCGAGCGTAGAAGCCTCGTAGATATTCATTACCTGACCGCCATACCAAAAACCCTGGATATTCTGCATCTCGTTTACTTTGATTCCATAATGGCGACGGGTAAGTTTATCCTCTACAAAAATATAGCCCCTGAAACGCATAGGGGCTATCTGGTCATAGCCAACCATATCTTTGGTCATGCCGATCTTTACCAGCTCGAAACGCAATTGGATAATGTCCTTCCAATGTAAACCAGAATCTGTTCCTTTCTTTATGACGTAAGCAAATGTCTTATTGATACGTGAATTGAAATAAGGGTCGAACTGCTGTACCTTATCAGGGTGTTGTCTTAGTTTATTGAGGTCGAGTGCTGCGTTAGGGTCTGTAGGGCGCAGTTTTATTACCTGTTTCCAAACCGTATCAAAATCAAGAAAAAGGGTATTGTACGTTACTGTGTCCTCATACATCATGCAATTCAATAACTTGCCTACCAACTCTGCCTCCGTTTTAGGCGGACCTTTCTCCTCATTCTTTTTAGTAAGCGCCGTTGCACTGCCAAATAGCAGACATAAAAACACAGAATAGATCAGGAATCGGCGCATCATTGAGTTTTGAGAAGAATAAAATTACTGAATACTCAGGTGAATACGTACTATGAGTAGATTAAAACATGTCGAATAAAGCTATATTTATATGATCTCCAATAGTTTTTCTGCCGGGCGGGCTATTATTGCGATATCTCCTTTTACCACTATCGGCCTTACCAGCAATTCAGGATTACCAAGCAATACCTTTATCCATTCATCATCACTGAGATTGGCATTTCGATATTGATCCATATATAGCTGCTCATTCTTTTTCACCATTTCTGCAGGAGTCAGGTGCAATTTCATCATCAGTCCACGCAGTTCATCTTCGGTTATTGGGTCTGCCATATACCAACGCACATCATGCGGTATGCCTTTCTCTTGTAAGAGCTCAAGAGCACCTTTGCATTTGGTGCAGGTACCGTTGCTGTATATGGTTAGTTTTGACATTTTAGAAGGTCATTTCTTTTACATCTTCTGCAATAGTTAGCTTACCGGCTGTTTTTGCTTTTATTTCATCTATTGTTACACCGGGTGCATATTCGAGACAAACAAAGCCATCTGCAGTTACGTCAAATACACCGAGGTCGCTTACTATCTTTTTAACGCAACCTACACCTGTAAGTGGCAGGGTACATTTAGGTAGCAATTTACTTTCGCCTTTAGGGTTGGTGTGTTGCATAGCCACTATAATATTTTTAGCGGCGGCAACCAGATCCATTGCGCCACCCATACCTTTTACCATTTTGCCGGGTATCTTCCAGTTGGCGATATCGCCATTTTCTGATACTTCCATGGCACCAAGTACGGTCAGGTCTACTTTGCCGGCACGTATCATGCCAAAGCTTTCAGCAGAATCAAAATAAGAACCACCAGGTAATAACGTAACCGTTTCTTTACCTGCATTTATCAGGTCTGCATCAATTTTATCTTCAGTTGGGTATGGTCCCATGCCCAATATACCATTCTCTGATTGCAGTACGATCTCAATACCTGAAGGTACATAATTAGAAACCAGTGTTGGTATACCGATGCCAAGATTCACATACATACCATCTTTCAGCTCTTGTGCAATACGTTTTGCAATCTGTTCTTTATTAAGGCCCATGTCTAATTAGTTTTTTGGATTGTTCTGCGTTCTATTCTTTTCTCGTAATTACCACCCTGGAATATGCGGTGTACGTAAATACCCGGCACATGAATATTATCAGGGTCTATTTCTCCGGGTTGTACCAACTCTTCCACTTCAACAATAGTTACCTTTCCTGCCTTAGCCATTGCCTGACTAAAATTGCGGGTTGTCTTATCAAACACCAGGTTGCCCATTGTATCACCTTTAGATGCTTTGACCAAAGTAAAATCTGATACCAGCGCAGTTTCCATCAGGTATTTTTTTCCGTTGAACTCTCTTATCTCTTTTCCTTCAGCCACCTCTGTACCATATCCTGCACCTGTAAAAAATGCAGGTATTCCCCAACCACCCATAGCAATACGTGTAGCCAAAGTACCTTGAGGGATCAGGTCTACTTCCAGTTCACCGCTTAGTAATTGTCTTTCAAATTCGGCATTCTCCCCTACATAAGAAGACATCATTTTTTTTATCTGCCTTGTCTGTAATAGCAATCCAAGACCAAAATCATCCACACCTGCATTGTTTGATATGCAGGTAAGATTATTGATACCTTTTTTAACCAGTGCCGTGATGCAGTTCTCCGGAATACCGCACAAACCAAAACCACCCAGCATGAGCGTAGCACCCGATGGAATATCTTTTATCGCCTCATCGGCATTGGCTACTACTTTATTCATTCCCATTTATCAGAAAATTTGATGCTAAAGTAAGAAAGGTTGGGAAAAGGTGGGGGAAATTATAAAAACCTAAATATTAAAATTACTTAGCTTGTTAGCCATCTATTCCTCTTACACTTTCCAGAAGCTGGTTTATTTCTTCTGTTTCCGGATCCATATTCCGGGCTTGTTCAAAATACTGCATAGCCAGTACTGTTTGTCCCTTTTCAAGATAATAGACCCCTATATTTCTTATAGCCTGCGCATTATGTTCATCAAGCTGCAAAGAATACTTCACATCCTCTAGACCTTCATCGTGGAACCCCAATTTTATTTTTGCATAACCCCTGTTATTGTATGCATAAGCAAATTTTTTATTGTTATTTACCGCTTTATTTAAATAATGTAAAGCATGTTCATATTTGCCTAAAATATTGAAACAATGCCCAACATTATTTTGAGCATAGGTATCATGTTCATTCAATTTCAATGCCAGTCTATATAAAACAATAGCGTCTTCGTATTCACCCTTTAAATATTTTATGTAGCCTGCATACTGATGTAAATTTGAACTGACTTTCTTTTTTGTTTTAATAATATCATATAGTGTTTCTGCACGCTCATAATTTTTATCGCCTATATGTGAAGCCATTGCCATTTCATATATCTGACGTCTGTCGCAACCTTCTTCGATCATTCTTTCAAACATTATTGATGCAGCCTTGTATTCTGTGCTATTGTATAGTCTTATTGCTTCATTATATGATTCCGGAAGCTTTCTGTCTCTAATCAGTTGGACTATATTTGAACCATCATTAAAAGTATAATTGCCGCTTTCCAATATTATAGCTCGCCTGGACGGTATGAGGTTAATAAGCAAGTCGATAATAGCAGACCCAAGGAAAAAGAATATAAAAAACTGAATGGCATTAGGAAATCTAAAAGTATAAACTATATATGCCGCCCCTCCAGCAATAATAAATGAAGCAAGCGGACCCAATAGTATGATGAGTAAATTTTGGATAAAAGAAGTATTACCTTCTCCTTGGGTGCAAACTCCCGATCTCCATAAAAATGGATTACGCAACCACCATACCTCAAATCTACCTATTGGGATCCTGAAACTTCTTTCTTTATCTCCGTAAGTACCCAAAAAAACTACGATCTTTCCTTTTGTAAAAATGGCGCAAGGTATAGCATGCCCAAACTCATGCAGCGTTATCGTAATCATCCTGATGACAAATAACATGGCTGCAAAAGCGCACAACCCAATTATTCGTTCCAATGCTACTATCATGTATTCCATATCATAGGCAAAATAGTAAATTAATACAATTGTACTCAAGAGGTTTGTAACTATATTTGCCAACCCAAAACAAGACCAATGAAAAGACTGATAAAAGACTATGGCAATATATTTCTGTTCCAATTAATTATTGCATATGCACTATATGTGAAGATAGGCAGGGTAATAACAACACAGTATGTTATTATCTTTATTTGCTACCTGGTCTTACTGGCTTTTCTGATCTATATGAAGGAAAGATTGGGAAGAATGAAAGCAGCCAAAAACTATCGTTCAGAAGATGGCAAGATCATCATCAAGGGTATTTTCAAAACCATAACCCTGAACCGTGGTGAGATCGCTAAATTCGAAATAAGGACCAATTTCGTTTGCCGCATATTTGATTGGTACCTGGTGGTGATAAATACACGTGAAGGACAAATACAGTTGTACTCCGCTACTAAACCACTAGACTATAGCTTTTTATCCTGACAAGCTATAACATACAATATCCTTGTAGGCCCTCTAAAGCTACCCTTCATTCTTAATGAACAACAGTAAAACGCTGTGCAGATCTTGTACTATTCCCAAGTGCTACCAACACATAATTTCCTACCGGTAGCTGCGATACAGAAATACCTTCATGATAATTAGTTGTGGAATTGAATTGCCACTGGTGGTACAAGCGACCACTCATATCGTAAATGGCTATGGTACCCTGCTGGGATATATCAAAGCTCATGTCAATGTTCATCACCGTATTAGCAGGTGAAGGATACAGCACCATCTTATTAGCTGATTGTGTAGGTACAGTTGCCACGCCCAAATAAGGATCATAATAGTTTTGCTCACTCATGCCGCCAAACCACTTCAGTGAGCCTTGCCATGTGTAAGCGTCATGAACAAGCACAAAATTGTCGGCGTTGTAAGTGTATGTATTAAGCTGGTAATAAAGATAGTTGGAACTGCTTGCATCGTATAAGGCTAATGTATCAGTTAGTTTATTATGATGCGCATCATATGTATACTGTTCTTTACTATACGGATTGGCGGCAGTGTATAAATAGCTAAGGATCGAACTAATATCATTTGCAGCAGTATAGGTAAAGAAGCTTAATCTATCAACTGTCCACCCTGTGCTACTATAATCCAGGTTGCTGTCTGCTACCAGGTTATTATGCGCATCATATATATATCGTACCCTGTTTGCAAGCGACCAGGTAGTGCTACCGGAAAGCTGATAATAGGTATTGGTAGAATCCAGCAAATTGGCTGCACTGTAATAGTAATATAGCTTTTGGAAACCTCCCCATGTGCTTGTTGATGTCCAATATGCAGTTTGTTTGTCAATTATAAGATTGCCATGAGCGTCATAGCCAAAAGAATCAACAGTTGAGCCCTGCCATGAATGGGTTGTACCGTTCCAGGTATATACGGTATCACCGATCAAGCGATTCGAAGCATCGTAGAAATTTACAGTACGGCCGGTAGCGGTAGTAATGGAGGTTTTGTTACCATGGCTATCATAAGTATAGTTAATGGCACTGGTAATATCCCAGGTATGGTGTGCAGTATCGTTTACAAAGGATGAATCAGTAATAATATTGTTTCCTGAAAATGTTCTTGCCGATTTGGCATTGATGCCGAAAGGGGCCGAAAATGCATTGTACGTTAACGTACTGTCGTAAAGCCAGGTCTTGCCGTCCGCGGCCAATGCACGGTGGCTCAGGTATACATACAGGCTGGAATCAGTCATCACAGTGCTGTATGGAGGAGTTGTGATCGTAAAATAATCTACATGAGCCTTAAGGCGACTGGATTGGGCATAGCTACTGGTTACACAAAGCAAAAGAAATGCGGGGAGTAAAAGTTTTATTTTCATGACACGCTTATAGTATTAAAAAATTAGGGTTTAACTTTAAGACACACAATTTATTGCTTTTGGTTGGTTGCATACTGTTGTTATTTAAGCAATCGTCAATATGTCATCTCTCCAACAACGGAAGCATTTATAAACTATTAAAAATAAAGTACATAATTAAATATATAATGTTAATTTCCCTGTCTACAAAATCAACTTAATTGAAACAAATGCACCTTAAGACTTTCAACCTCTGCCTGCTCATCTTGTTTTCTACCACTGCTTTTGCACAAAAGAAAGTGGAATATTATCCCAATGGCAATAAATCGTTTGAGGGTGATTATATCTATAACTGGCCAAGTACGGAGGTTGCGGATGTGATAATAGAGGACAGTACTGTTGCACCATATTCCAGTGATCCTGAACAGGTAAGAGAGATGGACATGTACGCGCATTTTTATCCTGAAAAATTATTCTTCGGTACCTGTACTTTTTATTACCCGAACGGGAAAAAGAATATGACCGGTAATTACACCAATGGTTATAAAAACGGGAAATTCACCATGTGGTATAGTACGGGTGAAAAAATGGTTGAGAAAACCTATGTGAATGGTATGGCAGACGGCACCTGGACACATTGGGATAAAAACGGAGATGTCATTGGTATTGAAACCTACAAGGCCGTTTCTCAAAAAGCACTTGCTGATTTCTGGCACAGCACTATGACAAGCCATGAGCGGTCGACACATGATGAGCTGAACGATATGCCTTTTAATATGGCAAGGTACAGGGTTGATGAGCAATTCAGGAGGCATAATTTTCAATACGTAGCCAACTACATGTACTATTTCACAGAGGCTGAAAAAAAACTGTTCATGCGTACCAGTTGGAACGGACCTTTTATCTTACGAGGTACTACTAACAGACATATGAGCTATAAGGGCCTGGAGATGTATTTTGATAATGATATACCAAGCGGCACCTGGAAGGTCTATGATGATAGCAATAAGCTGGCATGCCAGGTAGTGTTTAAAAATGGGAAAATAGCAAGCGGTAAAATATACAACCAAACATTTGAAGAGTTAGATAAAAAAGCCGAAGAAGAAATGGCAACCAGGAATAACAGGGGTGCTAATAAGACTGTTGCCGACCAAAAACCCACAAATAATACCCAGCAAAACCAGGTACCACCAAACGCAGTATTCAATTATGTAGAGCAAATGCCTGAAGCCTCTTTTAATACCAATAAGTTTATTGCAGATAGCATCAAATACCCCGAGAAAGCAAAGACTAATAATATACAAGGAAGAGTGGTGGTACAGTTTGTTGTGAATGAAGATGGGTCTTTATCAGATATCAAGGTAGTACGAGGGATAGATCCTGAATGCGATAACGAAGCAATACGGCTAATCGAAGCTATGCCTAACTGGAAACCGGGAAAACAAAATGGCAAGCCGGTGAAGGTAAAATATACATTGCCGATCACCTTTACGATTAAAAAATAGCCCTCAGTATTTTGTCACGATAGATACATCTGCTCCAACACATTCATAAAGCCAATTACAATAAACAAGCTGTCCCACGAAAGGTGGAGGGGCAAGTGAGAGAAATCTCGCATTGAATAATACTTACATTTATTTAGGATATTAGTCAGTTAACACTACAAGACATGCAATACTTAGAATACATTGAACCTAAGTATTTAATTCCTGGCCCCCCTGCTACAAAAGCACCTACAGGCATGGCTCGAGACCAGCCGGAAGGAAAAAGTCTTTCTTAATAAACGCTTGGTAAACGGACTTCACTCAAACAGGTTAAGATTCAGAACAAAAATCTCTATTTTTGGCACTCCCTTTCTTACATGAATATGCCTTTCAAAATCAGAGCAGTAAGTAAACACATCTTATTATATGGGGCCGCGCTTGCAGCGCTATTGGTTCTCATGCAATGGCTACATGTGCGCTACTTGATCATTGATAATGCAACGGATGTTTATATTAGCGCCATAGCATTGATCTTCACTGCGTTGGGTATATGGCTGGCATTGAAATTGGCCAAACCAAAAAGGGAAACAGTGGTAGTGGAAAAGGAAATATATATAGAAGTACCCACCTTGCCGTCAACAAACGACAATTTTATCACGAATGAAAAAGCGCTGAACAAACTCGGTATCAGCGGCAGGGAATTGGAAGTGTTACAGTTAATGGCCAAAGGGATGAGTAACCAGGAAATTGCTGAAATATTGTTCGTTTCACTCAACACGGTGAAGACCCATTCTGGTAACCTGTTTTTAAAACTGGATGTTAACCGCAGAATACAGGCAGTTGAGAAAGCAAGAAGATTTGGCCTGATCTCTTAAAAATTTTCACCCCAAAGTGTGAAATACTGACTGTTTTGACTAAAATCACCCGAAAGTATGAGTGGCTAACGAAGCTTTTATTTCAGATTTGCCATATTCAAACAAAAAACAAAATTTATGAAAAAAGTAGTAATCACATGCGGCCTCATTGCCGGCGCCATCAGCGTAGCCCTTATGGGTATTGGCATCGGTCTTTTTGACAAAAATCACACAGAGACCAGCGAGATCATTGGTTATACCTCTATGCTTCTTTCCGCCTCGCTGATATTTGTTGGTATCAAAATATTCAGGGACAAACATAACGGCGGGATAGTATCTTTTGGCAAGGCTTTTCTGATAGGGCTTTACATTTCGCTTATAGCCTCTACCATTTATGTAGCCGCTTGGGCGCTGGAGTACAAATTTATTTTCCCTGATTTTCTGGACAATTATTCTGCGATCATGATCGCCAAAGCCAAAGCATCAGGTGCTGGCCCTGAGAAAATAGCTGCACAACTCAAACAATTGGCCATGTATCGCGACATGTATAAGAACCCCATTTTCTTTACACTTTTGACCTATGCAGAGTACCTGCCTGTAGGTTTGATTATTTCTCTTATCGCGGCATTGATACTGAAAAAAAGCAGTAAGATTAATACAACTGTAGCCAATTGAGCTTTGTCTGTATCTATTATTGAACCTTATTGAACCCATTGAAATGAGTCCTATGGTTTTATAAAACATTGAAGATTTCCACAGACACAGTTGGAATTTAATCTTTATCAACACTACCTTGAGTTTAGAAATGGGCACGGTACATTTTGGAAACCTTTTAGTTATCCAGAACTGACCTTACTATGAAGAAAGTAAAAGTAAATGAATCAGTAGGTGACTAAATAACGCGAAATATGAGGACAGACTGCAACCCGTAAATAATATTTTATGAACGTACAAGAACAGATCGAAAATTATATTGCTAGCCAACCTGAACCAAAGAATAGTGACATGCAAGCGTTGCACCGCATGATTCTGCAGGTGATGCCAAAATGTAAATTATGGTTCCTGGATGGTAAAAACAGTGAAAATAAAACTATTTCTAATCCTAATATAGGATATGGATCTCACACTATAAAATATGCTGATGGAACAACAAGGGAATTTTATCAAATTGGTATGAGCGCAAACAAAACCGGAATCTCGGTCTATATCCTTGGTATCAAGGATAAGACATACTTAGCCCAAACGTATAAAAAAAAATTAGGCAGAGCGAGCGTAACCGGGTATTGTATTAAGTTCAAAACACTAAAAGATATAAACGTTGATATACTTGAAGCTGCAATCCGATATGGGGGTGAGGCTCAGGGTGAAAAAAGATGAGCTTATGTGCTGCCAATCACGTTTACGATAAAAAGCGGAAATCTTGCCTTGGCGAAATATCCGCGGTCATTTCCACTACGCTTAGTTGTTAAATAGTGAATAATAAAATGTCACGCATATTTTTGCAAAATGACCCAAATGTCGCAGGGTAAGACATTTTAAAAAAACGCATCAAAAATGGAGAGTCCTACCTTGGCACCATTTTTCGCGGTAAGACGGAGGTAGGTTGAGCCCAGCTCCAGGAAGACAGCTAAAATCCGGGTGTAAAAACAAAATTATCATTAGTTTTACGCACATGAAGCATTTACCTAACCTGCTTACGCTAGCTAATCTATTTTGCGGTTGTATCGCTATTACTTTCATATTAAGTGCACAGAATTTTTCTGTTGCGGCACCTATGGATGGCTATATAGAAGTAACCACCTCTGAACAACCCTATATGGGCAGCCTATTCATATTATTGGCTGGCATATTTGATATGCTGGATGGTACTGCTGCAAGAGCGCTTAATATCTATTCGCCTATTGGTAAGGATCTGGATTCGCTGGCTGATATCGTTTCTTTTGGCGTAGCCCCGGCCATGATACTTTTCAAATTGCTTTGGAGTGCTTATATGCACCAGCAAGACGCGATGGATATTAATATGCTGGCTGTAGCGCCTGCCTTCCTGATCGTTTGTTTTGCTGCACTTAGGTTGGCTAAATTTAATATCACAGCCAATGAGCAAAAAGGGTCTTTTAAGGGCTTACCAGTACCTGCAGTAGGTATTTTTGTTGCTGCTCTGCCATTGATAGATTGGTACAATCCATATCATATTGGTCAATACCTGCAGTTGCACTGGTCGGCTTATTATTTGATAATAGCCATTCTTTGCTGGCTAATGGTATCAAATATTCGTTTCTTTAAACTGATGCCATCAAAATTTAAAATTGCTTATATGTGGCCGCAGATCATACTGGCCATAGTATGTTTGGCAGCATTACCTATACTAAAAATTGCTGCTATACCGCTGGCATTTATAGTTTATATACTTTTGTCCTTTATTTACAAGCACCCGGATACGGAAGAAGTGAAAGGTTAAAAGTGAAAAGCTAAAAGATAATATAATACCGAAGATGAAATACACTGCACATATCAACGTAATGCCATTGAAAGAATTGCTGGACCCACAGGGTAAAGCAGTGAATAACAGCCTGCACAACCTGGGCCTTTCTCAACTGCACAATGTGCGTATTGGTAAACACATAACGCTGGATATTGAAGCCGGCAGCAAAGACGAGGCTCATCAAATAGCACAGGATGCCTGCAAAAAACTGCTTGCCAATCCTGTAATGGAATCTTTTGACCTCAATATTGTTGAGGGATAAAACCAAGTAGTATCCCATAGCGGGATGATCTTATGCGCCTGTACCTCATTCCATCGCCTATAGGCAACCTGGGAGATATAACCTACCGGGCTGTTGACGTGCTTAGAAAAGCGGATGTAGTGCTATGCGAGGATACTCGCACCAGCAGTATCTTACTGAAACATTACCAGATACAAAAACCACTTACGCCTTACCACCTGCACAATGAGCATCGTATTGTGCAACACCTGGTAGAGCAAATGCAAGGTGGTAAAACATTTGCCCTGATAACTGATGCCGGTACACCTGGTATCTCTGATCCTGGTTTTCTGTTGGTAAGGGAGTGCATTAAAAACAATATCCCTGTAGAATGTCTGCCTGGTGCTACAGCTTTTGTACCTGCTATTGTGCAGAGTGGCATACCCTGCAACAGGTTTGTATTTGAAGGTTTTCTGCCATTGAAAAAAGGCAGGCATACCATGATGCTAAAACTGGCAGAAGAAGAGCGTACCATCATATTATATGAATCTCCACACCGCCTGGCAAAAACACTAAAAGAACTGGCTGAAACATTGGGTGCCGACAGGCAAGGTGCTGTATGCCGCGAGCTTACCAAAATGTTTGAAGAGACCAGGAAAGATACCCTTGCTGTATTAGCGCAACATTATGAATCGCACCCACCTAAGGGAGAGATCGTTATTGTAATAGCAGGAAAGGAATAACTATATCTGGTCGTCTGTTTAATCCTTCCATCCACCGACAAAAATATTGTCATCACCGAAAAGCGTTTCTATAACCTATAGACGCACGGTAGCTTTGTGTAGAAATAAAAATAAACGCAATGAAAAATAACTGGAAAAAAAGGATCCCACTCTTCATATTAATAGGAATAGCTGCCGTATTTGCTTTTAGTGGCATAGTCATGCTTTTATGGAATGCTATTCTGCCGGCAGTAATACATGTAACAGCCATCACATTCTGGCAAGCTATGGGCATATTGGTATTGTCTAAGATACTATTTGGCGGGTTTAGAAAACGCGGCGGCCATTGGCATGGTAACCCACGCAGGGCTATGTATATGTGGATGAAATGGAAAGACATGACAGACGAAGAAAAAGCAAAATACAAAGAGGCATATCAACAATACAGATGCGGCGGATGGCATAAGGCAGAATTTGCCGAGGCGAGGATGTAAGACAGAAAGATGAGGTACAAAAAAGCAGGACACGTAGTCCTGCTTTTTCCTTGATGGGTAATTAAGTAATATTTTAGTGTACTTATTCTTCAGTTGGAGGTAAACTATCATTGGCCTCAGCATAAGCATCTTTGATCTCTTCCTGCAAATCCGATACCGTTTCCTGTTCAGGTTCCTGATGATCAGTGTGCTTTGCTTCAGCTTTTGGGTGTTCTGCTTTTGCTGTTTTGTTTTCGTGGTCATGCAGTTCTTTCTGCACTTCAGCAAGCTTTTGTTTCTTCTTTTCTATTTTAGCTTCACCCTGAGATATCAGGTTGGTCAAGTGTTCACGTAGTTCTTTTTCTTTACGACCGGGAGTAATATTCTCGAGTCCGTTCTTAAAGTCTGCTATGCGTTCTTCTTCTTCCCTGATCTCTTCTTCTATTTTATAAATGAAAGAGCGTGCCTGGTGTAAACGGGTACTGGCTTGTTGTTCTATGTGTTTTTTACGACGGTCACGGTTCTCATCTTTACGACCAAAGAAATGTTTGCGCGCTTCCAAAAACGCTTCCCAAATAGTTTGCGAATGTTCGCGGGGTACAGGGCCGATCTTTTTCCATTCGTCCATCATCTCATTCAACTCTGCGGTTGCCTCATGCCAGTGAGAAGAATTTTTTAGCGACTGTGCTCTTTTCAACAATGCCATTTTCTGAGCATAGTTATCGGCCAGTGCCACTTTCATTACATCCTGGTGCTGGCGTTTGGCATTAAAGAAATCATCTTTAGCTGCATTCAACCTGTTCCATAATTCATCAGATTTTTCGGTAGGTATACGGCCGGTCTTTTTCCACTCCTCCATTATATCTGCATACCCTTGCGTAGTGCTTACCCAATCTGTGCTATCTTTCAAAGCTTCAGCCCTTTCTACCAATACCAGTTTCACTGCATAATTGGCTTCACGCTCTGTTTGTATATTTTCGAAATGAACTCTTTTTCTTTCGAAGAAATTATTTTTAGCAGCAATAAGCCTTGCCCATAATTCTTCGTTCTTATCGTGCATGGTGCGACCAATAGCTTTCCATTGATCCACTATTTGTTTGAATACTTCGGTAGTATCTTTCCATTTTTCGGAATTAGAAAGGCTTTCTGCTTTTTCAACCAGTTCCATTTTCAGGTCCAGGTTTTGCATCATTTCTCTTTCCTGTTCTTCCTGGTGTTTGCGTTTATGCTCGAAGAAGCCTGTTCTCGCTCCTTCAAAACGCGCCCAGAGTTCATCATTCTTTTCTTTGCTTACATTACCTATGTTGCGCCATTGTTCGGCAAGATCACGAAAAGCCTGTGTGGTCTCTTTCCATTTATCATTTGCAACAAGAGCTTCTGCTTGTTCTACTATATGGAGTTTTGCTTTATAACTTTCTTCGGAACGGGATAGTAATTCATTCTCCCAGGTACTTACCAAATTCAATAGTGTAAAGAAATCGCCAAGTGCATTGGTGTGTAATAGGTATTCCTTTGCACGCTCCACTTTACCCGCCAGTTTCACTTTATCTTCAGAAGCATTCCATTCTGCTTCCAGCTCTTTAATACGTGTTTCTACTTCTGGGAATTTATCTATCAGTGCTTTAAGCATACTGTCTGCATTGGTAGCAGAAAGTTGAGCGATCATGCGCTCTTTGTACACACCAAGAGGGATCAGTGTCACATCCCCATTGTCTTTCATTCTAAATAATTCCTTGCCGGGAAAATGTTGTTCATCCCACCAGGATACCAGGCTCATTTCGTTTACATTGTTGTCCATGATCGCGTCCTTTTAGTTAAAAGTAACATGAAGTAAAACAGGCTGCTGTTTTACAGAATTAAAATTATGTCAATTTATCTATAATATGCTGATTTTTGATATTTTAATGGCCTGCAAAAACTTTTTTCAGCAAATCTGTGACCCTTGCCTGCGGATTAGTACGGATTTTTGCTTCTTCCATAGCTATTGTCACAAAAAGGCCATTCAAAGCCTGCTCCGTAACATACCCTACCAGGTCAGGATTTACTTTATGCATGACAAAAGGCATTTCATTATAGGTAGTAAATACATCGTGCCAGTACTTAGTTGCATCCACCTTATCTAAAGACTTGCTGATGACCGGTTTAAAAGCAGTTATCAGTGAAGCAGTTGTTTTTGATTTGAGATAACTGGTAGCAGCATCCTGACCACCCTGTAAAATACCCAAAGCATCAGTAATGGTCATATTCTTAATAGCTGTTACAAATATTGGCACAGCTTGAGTAGCCGCATCTTCTGCAGCTCGGTTCATAGACATGATAGCATCATCCACTTGCTTACCAAGTCCGGCATCACGCAATATTGTTTCCACTTTTTTTGCCTCAGGAGGCATTACAATTTTTATCAGTGAATTACCAAAATAACCATTGGGTTGAGAGAGTGCTTTTGACGCATTCTGAGTGCCAACTTGCAGCGCTTGTTTAAGACCTGAAGCTATTTCTGTAGAACTTAAAGAAGAACCCGAGCTGCTCTTACCCTTTATTTGCGTTTCGGCTTTGTTTACCAGGTCCTTAAAAGTTTGACCGGAACTCACGGTAGTAATAACCATGGAACAAACAACAAAACTGAATATTTTCTTCATCATTATAAATTGAATTATCGCTGCAAATATACTAATTAGAATTGCCACCACCCGGCTTAGCAGGCTGGCCCTGATCGCCACTGCCTTCTTCACCCTTCAGATTGCCTTCGCGGTCTTTAGCATCTTTTATCAACTCCGGAGCCATATTATCCTTCTGTCCTTTTTTAGACATTTTATCGTCAAGCGTTTTACCGAAACGATAGCTAAAAGTGATATTACCTATACTGCTTTCCCTATCACGATAAAACTTTTCATAGTACCTCAGCGAAGGTGAAGGATCGTAAATGGTTGTAAACTTACGTGAGTTCAATATATCTGAATAGTTCAGGACCAGTGTGGCTTTATTTTTCAGGAAGTTCTTACGTATAGCAACATCTATCCAATACACTTCCTGCAAATGACCCTCAGGTACCACTTTCGGAGATTCATAAGAACCATTTACCTGCAAGTTGAAACCCATTGGTAATTTGATATTTGTCGTAATTTTTCCAACCCAGCTAAAACCACTGTTTTGCAGTGTGGGATCGTTATCCAAAATATTTGCCTGGAAACCATTCAGGCTTATCAAGGCATCCCATACACCTGGCAATAGCTGAATGTGTGCAGTTACATCCACACCATATGTAATACCAGCTTTTAGATTTTCAGGCTGAATAATAGTTGTATCGATTTTCCTAACAGGGTCAATATCTTTATGTAAAACAGGAATACGTTCAATAATATTCTGATCATATTGATAATATGTACTCAGAATAATATTGTTTCCCTTGGCATCTTGTTTACAGTAACTCAACTCCACATTATGAATGAATTCGGGATTTAGTCCAGGGTTGCCTTCTGTTATCGCCGATGGATTTGAAACATCCTTATAAGGCAACATCTGGTAAAAATTGGGCCTGTTGGTACGCCTGCTGTAGTTTAAATACACACTCTGCTGCTTGGGTAACTGGTAAGAAAAGAATACTGAAGGAAAAAGGTCTAAAAAACTGGTATGGTACTGTTGTTGTTGCGTAATTACATTATTCGTCGCATCATAAATAGCGTCTTCGATCCTTAAACCAGCCTGATAAGAAAACTTACCAAAATTATCACTCCAGTTCACATAACCCGCATGTATCTGTAAGGTGTAATTATAGTTGGCAAGTAAGAAAGTGTCTAATATCTGTGTAGGGTGGGAACCCGGGAAATTTGATGAATCTGTAACGGGGTAATTATGACTTGAGAAGTTGAAGAACTGGGATTTCACCCCGATACCCAATTTGCCATTCTTTGTAAAAAGCGGATCTGTATAATCTGCCCAACCGACAAAACTATTATTGATACCATTAGATGGAGCCAATTCGATAAGTGTAGGGCCTAAATTATTTCCGGTACCGGTTACATCGTATTGGGAATAGTATGTCTGACTACGTTTTGTAGTAGAAAGGTTCAATGTGGCATCAATATTCAGTTCTTCACCTTTTTTCTTTTTAAACTTTTTCTTGTAATCGACGGCTGTAGCATATGAAAAAGGGCCACCACTACCTGTGGAGTTCCTTGTAAAATAACTGGATGCGGCCCCGGTCTCATTTGTATTAATATAGTTCTTGAAATAAGAGTTGTCGGTATAATTGAAATCCATAAAGTTCAAATTCTCTGTAACAGTAAGAGAATTATACTTGTTGAAATCGTAGGTGGCACCTATAGAATTGAATGAACCATTAAAATGTCTTTGAGCATGCTCATAACTATGAAGTGACCCGGAGTCCATATTCTGCCTGTCAATGGTGGTATTATTATAATTACTGTTTAGGCGGAAATTGCTGTTTACAAAAACGTTCCATTTTTTATAGCGCACATTAAGTCCTACAGAACCATTGTATTTGTCACTTGTACCGGCACCGAGACTGATATTACCATTAAAGCCTAATTTATTATCTTTTTTGGTGGTGATATTTATGATACCTGAAGAACCCTGAGCATCGTATTTTGATGAAGGATTGGTAATGATATCTACATCCTCCAGACTGGAAGCCGGAAGACTTTGCAGAGCAGAAACAATATCACTACCAAGTATAGTTGCAGGTTTACCATCTATCAGAATGGTCACATCACTTTTACCTCTCAGGTTCACATTACCATCTGCATCAACTGTTACATCAGGCATGTTTTGCAACACATCGAGTGCACTTTTGCCGGTAGCAGAAATGTCTTTATCAACGTGATACACTTTTTTATCAGGCTGCATTTCTATTATTGACTTCTCGCCCTGTACTTCAACGGTTTTCAGTACATGTACATCGGCGGATAGTTTTATTCTACCCATTTTATTTTCCGGAGCAGCATCGGTGATCGCAACATTACCAAGTGTAAGTTTATTAAACCCAATAGCTGTGATACGAAGTGCATATTTACCATTTGCAACAGGGGTAATAGTATAGGCACCATCATCTTTGGTAAGGTCGCCACCAATTACAGATGAATCAGGGCCTAAAAGCATTACGGTTACATCCGGTACAGGTTTATTCTTGTCATCTACGATAATACCTGAAACGATACCTGTTTTGGATACCGAAGGTGTTTGTGCTGAAGCTAAGAAACCAAACAAACAAAACAATAAAGAGAAAATGCCGGTGCGTGGGGTCAAATACATATAATTAGAACTGAATTCCGACAAAATTCAAGGAAATAAGTGAGAAAAACCGTTGAACTAAATAAAATATTGTTAAATAGACATTAATATCAGGAATAAATATTATCCAGCGATGGCAGTTGTCACCCTAATAGGGTGATAGCTATGCTGAAGGAGCTCAAACATTATCATGCAGCAAAGGGGAAAACTAAAACCCCAGCTTCTCTTCTATCAGGTAATTGTTACGATCAGGTGCGGAACGCGATACTAATTCTGCAATAAAACCTGTGAGGAAGAACATAGTGCCTAATACCATACTGGTAAGGCCTAAATAGAAACCTATTTTGTTGGTAAGCCCGAAGGAAGGGCCTTCTGAAAGGCGCTCCAAAATGAGCCATATAGCAACAACAAAGCCAAAACCAAAGGTGAACGTACCCAGGGTACCGAAAAAATGCATTGGTTTTTTGCTAAACCTGCTTACAAACTGAACGGATAGCAGATCGAGAAAGCCATTGATAAAACGCTCCCAGCCAAACTTTGAAACACCATATTTACGGGCACGATGCTGTACTACCTTCTCTCCAATATTTTTAAAGCCTGCCCATTTGGCCAATACCGGTATAAAACGGTGCATTTCTCCATACACCTCTATGCTTTTTACCACTTTCCTTTTATATGACTTCAGGCCACAATTGAAATCATGTAACTTGATACCAGAAACGCTGCGATTAACAGCATTGTAAAGTTTAGAAGGCAGGTTTTTTGTAATGGTATTGTCGTAACGAACTTTTTTCCAGCCGCTCACCAGGTCGTAACCATCAACAATGATCATGCGATATAATTCCGGTATCTCGTCAGGACTATCCTGCAGATCGGCGTCCATGGTTATGACCACATTACCTTTGGCCGCTTTAAAAGCTTCATTCAATGCGGCACTCTTACCGTAATTTCTTTGAAACTTGATACCACGAACAGTATTATAAGCCGCAGATAATTTTGTTATTACTTCCCAGCTATTATCTGTACTGCCATCATCCACCATTATTACTTCATAGTCGTACTGATGTTCTGTACATACACGTGCGATCCACTCTACCAGTTCAGGTAGTGATTCTTCTTCATTATATAATGGTATGACTAAAGATATATCGGGCATAGATATTTTGAAAATTGTTTCCCCTACACTATTGGTTTAGGATTTTTTTTAGCAACAGCAGCACCAATCAATGAGAATACTACTCCTGCTAATACCCCATAGAACAAAGTGCTTCCAATGATGATCATCGTAAGATATTTAGTCAAAAATGGCATGGATTTATCAATTATATCCTGAGAAGTACCATTTTTAGTCATTTCCTGCATGGTAAACTCGAGCATTTTATCTTTCAGATCGGGGAAAATAAGCTTAAAAGCAAGAAGCATCCACAAAAAATATATGATACTAACTAAGGCAGTAGTTCTAAAACCAGCGCCAAACACATTGCCATACGTTACATTACCTTCATTAACTTTTGAAAAATTAATACAAGCGAGAATGATACCTGCTAAATAGAACAGGTAACTAAACCATTGCAATCCCTTATTAAACATTTGACCTGTAACATACAGTATTACCCAATATACGATCATAGCCAATGCAGTAATAATCGCGTATGATAAGTGTGTCTTTTTGTTCATGTTTATTTGTTTAGGTGAATATAGTGATTACTAATTGTTCCTAATACTTTGCCTTTTAATGTTTTGCCAATAAAAGGATTGTTCATCCCTAATGAGGTTTTATTTTCGGCGGTTAAAGTTACATCACCGTTTGTAGTAAAAATTGTTAATTCTGCGTTACTACCTACTTCAATTGTCGCCTCCTGCAAGCCAAAAATATCTCTTGGCACAAGTGCCAAAGCCTGTACCAGCCTCATTATCGGAATCTCTTTGTTCAGTACATCCCACATGATACTGAAAGCGATCTCCTGTATGTTCATACCTTCTGAAGCATATTCGAACTCTTTCGCTTTTGCATCCCATTCGTGTGGACGATGGTGTGTTGCTATACAGTCTATAGTTCCTTCTTTCAGCGCATCAACCAAGGCCTTACGGTCTGATTCGGGACGCAGAACAGGTGATACTTTATACAGACTATCATAGGTTGTCAATGCATCATCTGTAAGAGCCAGATGATACGGGGTTACGGAACAAGTGATATCCAGACCCTGCATCTTAGCCTTACGTATCATATATACAGACTGAGCAGTAGAAACACCTGTGATATGTAATTTTGAACCTGTGTATCGTAATAATTCTATATCACGGTGCACGATCAACGACTCTGCTAAAGCAGGAATACCCGGCATGCCTAAACGGGTTGATACTACACCTTCATGCATCAGGCCACCTTCTGCAATTGTAGCATCCAGAGGAATTTGAATAATCGTACCGTTGAATGCTTTTACATATTCTAATGCTTTGAGCATCAGGTTAGCATTTTGCAACGGTTTCCATCCATCGGTAAAAGCGATAGCTCCATTCTCGCGCATATCCAGCATTTCAGCAAGTGTCTTGCCTTCTATACCTCGAGATACTGCACCCAACGGATGCAGATGTACCGCCTTGCCGGCAATTTTTTGTTGTATGAACTGTACAGTAGATTTATTATCAATTACCGGGTTGGTATTTGGCGCCAGCAGCACACGGGTGAAACCTCCTGCCATTGCGGCTTTCAGGCCGGTCTCAATTGTTTCTTTATGTTCGTATCCGGGCTCACGGTAATCAGCAAAAGCATCAACCCAACCGGGGCTTACACATAGTCCATCAGCTTCAATAATTTTATTTGCCTGAACCTCGATGGATGTTGCAATATTCTCTATTACACCCTTGTCAATCAAAATATCGACCACCTGCCCATTAAATACAGAAGTGGGATCGATTACCTTAGCTTTTCGGATGAGTGTTTTCAAATTCAAAATTCAGAAGTCAAAATTCAAAAAAATATTTCATTAAGCATTTATAATGCCGGGCTTAGGAACTTTAGCGGTCAGCAGCCAGGTTTCGGCAACCAGCATAATAATGGCTAAAATAACACAAACTTTCCAAAGCGGGAAACTGGCCCAATCCCTGCTTTTAACCAGTAGTCCTGAGTCTGTCAACTCGAGCCATTTAATATTACCATTCTTCCATGCTGTTTTCAGATCACTAAGCGAACGTTTATCAAGCAATGACTCTTGCCTATCTGCATTCATAGCTACCAAAATAGTGTCGCTACCCTTTGCTGAGAGAGGATAAAAACCGGGCAAACGTACTGTCTGGTCTACAAATACATCCAACCCACCTGCATTTGGCCGTTGGGGTGGTATCATATCTGTTCCGTTGCCATATACATGTACCATATTACGTTCATCGGCATTGTTTAGCGATATATAAACAGGAGTTTGGCGACCTGATGTGATCGCATAAATATCTCCACTATGAGCTTGTATGGCCATTTGGTAGATGAATGGCACAAAGAAATAACTGGCTGTAAAATTGCCTGATTGCTGGTCGGCGGCTGTAGCGCAGATATATAATTTACCCTTTGACGGAGTATAACGAGCAAGAAATGGATTGCCGCTACGGAAACTGAGGATAGATTGTTGGTTCGTATTTATGCCTGCGTTAATCATATAATGCCAGTTGGCAACGGGCAGTTGTATGTTCTCAGGTAGTTTTTCAAAAAGGTCTTTGACTATCTCACTTCCCTGCTGTAAAGTGCTGGCAGCTTGTGTGGTTGTATCTATACCGTTGATCTGAATATCACCGGTTAGTTTTAAACCTTCATTCAGCCTGGTGAAGTCATTCGTTTTTCCGGGAAAGATCGCGATGCTTTGCCCTTGTTGTAAAGCAGCTGCAATTGTTTTACCCAAAGCTTCATTTATTGCTGTAATACCACTTAGTATTATGAGATTATATTCTTTCCAGCTTGCAGGTGCGTTGTGTGTATCCACCTGGTTGAGCTTAAACCCATTATATGCCCGAAAGGCAGCCTGGATATATGGATTAGGTTGTCCCTCATACAAAACAAGTACAGATAAGTTAGGAGCACTTCTGGCAGCAATACGAAATGTATCATCAAAGCGAACAGCTGCATCATTGATATTAAGTGTAATGTGCTGCCAGTTACCATCATTCACGCGCAGGGTTAGCGTATCAATACTTTCATTATGATCATTAAAAGACAAGGTGGCTGCACTCATTACTTTGCCATTACTCTGAAGTTGTAACACGGGCATATCTTTTGGCAAAGTACCAATCGCCCGGGAATGAACAATGATTGTATTATTTTGTCCTATTTGTAAAACAGGCGCTGTGAAATACGCTGTATCAATATAGACATTGTTTAATTCATCGGCCTGAACAGGCACAGCATAAAAGGATATATTCTTTAACAATGAGGTATCAGGTGCGGCAAAACTGCCAGCCTGAAAATCTGAATAGCAATATAGGTCTACAGCATGTATACCTTCAGTTTGCATAATGCTTTGTACCGATGACAATAGCTGGTCTGATGTTTTGCTGTATGGTGATACATCCAGTGTATTTAACTCAGTTAATATCTTATCTGCCGGTAATGGTTGGTAACTAATGGGTTTATCGTTGGTGATAAGCAAAAAACGTGTACCGGGTAAAGCATGTTGCACCTGCCTGTGAACTGCATCTTTTACAATATCCAGTAGATTTCGGGCACCTTTTTTCACTGTCATGCTATATGAATTGTCTATATAGATGACCTGTGTCTTATTAGTTGTGTCTTTTTTATCACCATTGGCAAAATAGGGCTGAGCAAAAGCAAGTATCAACAAAGTCAGGAATAATAGACGCAATAAAAGCAACCATTTATATCGAACCTGTGATTGTCTTCGAGAATTGAGTTGGATATTTTTTAAAAACCTGGTATGCGGGAAAAATACCGTTTTATACCTGCGCAGATTGAACAAATGGATCAACACAGGTATGGCCAATGAGAGCCCGGCGATAAGAAAAAATGGATATAAAAAACTCACCAGACAAATATAGGTTATGAGAGCATGTGAAAATGTGAAAATTTATTGTGCAAAAACTAAATATTATTATTAAATATGTACACCTATTACTAAAATGGGAATGTTAATTTAGCACTTTATACCAAGCATTTGAAAAAAAACACCTCATATATTTTACCCCTATTAATCCTGTTATTCACTTTAGCACTAACAGTACTCAATATTATTCGGATCATCCGGACACCCCTTACTATAGATGAGGCCGGAACATTTATTAATTGTATCCACTCCAGTTATTGGGATATTATAACCTGCAAACCTGCATCTGCAAATAACCATATACTCCATTCCCTGTTATGCAAATTCTTTATTGGCATTTTTGGAACGGGTGAATTTGCCCAAAGACTTGACAACCTGCTGGCACAAATGGTCTTCATGCTATTCGTGTACTTGTCTTTGAAAAAACTGTTTAACAATGGATATCTGATCTTGATAAGCTTCCTTATCCTTAACCTTAGTCCGTTCATGTTTGACTTTTGGTGCCTGAGCAGGGGGTATGGGCTAAGTCTTGCTTTTATGTCCGGGAGTGTGTTTTATGTTATAAAGTATTTACAGAATAATAGAACGAAAGACCTGTGGTTATGCTTTCTTTTTGCAACAGGAGCTGTGTATAGCAATCTTTCTATGGTCAACTTTTTTATGGCCATACCTTGTACTGTTTTTTTGAGATCGATCGTACAACCTAGAGGTTTTAAAACATTTATAAAAAAGGAGCTGGCCATAGTAGTAACAGGATGTATCATCCTGGGCATTCTGATTGCAGAGCCTATCTATGTATTGAAGAAAGCCGGCGAGTTTGATTTTGGATACTGGGGCACCTCTGATATAGTGACAGATACATTACGCTCGCTGATAAGAGAGAGTTTGTATAAACCAGACAATAATGCACCACTTTCTGCTATAAGCGTTTTGGTTTACTTAATTATTAGCAGCATCATAGTACAAGGCCTTTATTGGACATATCATATTTATAAATATAAGCTCAATAGAGAGAACAAACTTGGTTTCACATTATGGTTGTTATTGATCTTACCAGCGATCATTATCATACTGGAACACTATCTTCTGGACACAAAATACATATTGAACAGAGCAGGATTATTTTTTGTTATTACTTATAAACTATCGCTTATTTATTGGTTCTATCATATTGGGAGAAAGATGAAGTTCTTAACATTTGTCCCTGTTACAATTTTCGCATTAGCCTGTAGTTATAATTTCATGCTGCATATACAACTTGATGGAGTAAGGCTTTGGTGGTTTGACAGGTATAATGTAGCGGTCATAGATAGAGTACTGAAAAACCATGACCCTAAAAACGGGAGAGTAAAGATCGCAGTAAATTGGCAATTTTATGGTTCATTCTATTATTACCAGGAAACGAAGTATAAAGATAAAATTCAGGTCACTTCTTTAGAAAGACACCCTGAAATGAACAATAGTTATGATTACTACTACATAGACGGGGAAGAACTTAAAAAAATGCCTGACACCTACCTGATAGATACTTGCTACTTGGGCTGTAATTTCACCCTGATGCGTAAAAAATAAGCTGCCATATATTCTTTATTTAGCTTATTTAAAGCCTGGCTCTTTTTACAGGCATAACTATAATAATATGCCTGCAAAAACGTTATTTACCTACATTTGGGACCTGTAAAATTTTATATGCGTATTTACAAATCATCACTATTAGTATTTTTTATATTAGTAAGTTACCAGGCAATAGCACAAGACAGGCCTATTGGATACTGGCGCGCGCACCTAAACTTCAATAATGTGGTTGGTTTAACCACAGATGGTAATTCGATCTATACTATTAGCAAACAGAGCTTTTTTACAAAAAACACCACTACGGGCAACTTAACAACTTATAGTAAGGTGGAAGGTATGAGTGATGTAAGTATGGCATGTATAGGTTATGATATCAGCACAGAAACAGTGATACTAGGCTATCAAAACAGTAATATCGACCTGTTTAAGGACAATACATTCTACAATATACCTGATCTTAAAAACCGTGCTATTCCCACTATAAAAAGTATCAACTCTATATATGCTGAAGTCGGAATTGCCTATTTAAGTACAGGTGTGGGTATATTGGCAATTGACCTTAGCAAAAGGGATATTAAGGAATCGTACGTGTTTTATAGAAATACACAAATGATCCCCATTATTGCTATGACAGCAGACTCTGCAAACTTTTATGTTATTGCTGATTCGGGGTTGTATAGGATAAATAAGAACAGCCCCCAGCTTGAAAATTATCTTGCCTGGAAAATAATTGACAATAAACATTCGTTTAATTCTATGGCAATGGTGAATAATGAGATATTCCTTTCTACGCCAGATTCTGTTTTTGTAATGCAGCATGATACGTTGCATTTTGTTTACCAACCCAAAGCAGTAATACGACATCTTGACCCTGTAAAAAATGGTGTTTGGGTAACACAATACACCGATACAAATGGTAAAAACTGGGGCGTAAAAATAGCCGCTAATTACCAGGTCATTGATTCATTTAAAACAAATGGTAAATGCCGGCAAACAACAGAATCGACTGATGGAACTGTATGGGTGGCTGATGAATTTTATGGTCTATCAAAAAAACATAATCAGTTTAATGATTTTAGTCTTGAAATACCTAATGGCCCATCTACGCCAACGGGAGTAGACATATACGCAACTAACCGTGATGTAATTGTTGCGCACGGCGGGTATACAGATAAAGACCTTGCGAATAGTAATAAGTTTGGATTTTCTGAATTAAAGAATGACCAATGGCAAACCTATACTTACCAGCATCTATATTTATATGATAGTATATTAGATTTTACCAGTGTTGTAAAAGACCCTATAGACGGTACTATATATGCAGGTTCTTTCCAAAACGGATTATTTATATTGAAACCTGATGGTAGCAGCCAGTTACTTAATAGTCCTATTATTGAGTCAAGTGTTGCTAATGCTGGTATGTACCCTGTTGTTGGACTTGCTTTTGATAATGATGATAATTTGTGGGTCTCTCTTTTTGGTTCTCCACATAACCTTGTAGAAAAAACCAAAGATGGTAAATGGATAAAATATGCAACCGGATTGTCAACTGCATATCCGAATACCGGTGGCCCATTGCTTATAGATGATAATGGCTATATATGGTTTGTGGGGCTATCTGGTTGTGGAGTAATAGTAAACCATATTGACAATTCGGGAAATGATAATTCCAAGCAATTATCTGTTGGTAAAGGGTCCGGTAACCTGCCAAGCAATACAACTTATTGCATTGCAAAAGATCATAATGGTGATATATGGGTTGGTACAGCAAACGGCATCGGTATTTTTAATTGTGGCAGCCAGGTATTACAGGGAGGTTGTGACGCACAAACACCAATTGTTCAATATGACCAATTTGCAGGATACTTGTTTCAGGGTGAAAATGTAAGGAGCATAGCTGTTGATGGTGCTAACAGAAAATGGGTAGGTACAGATAAAGGCGTATGGTTATTAACTCCTGACGCAAGCAAATATATTTACAATTTCACTCAAACTAATAGTCCCTTACCTTCCAACCTTATCCAAAAAATATCTATTGACCCTGTAACAGGTGATGTATTTATAGGCACTCAAGAAGGAATGGTAAGTTACCATGGCACTTCAACAGAAGGCGGCACCAGCAATACAGATGTGATCACATACCCTAACCCTATACCAACAGGCTACTCAGGCACAATAGCTATAAAAGGTCTTGTAGCGAATGGAGATGTGAGAATTACAGACATAACCGGCCAATTGGTATACAGAACTACTGCACTGGGCGGGCAGGCTGTTTGGAACGGGAAAGACTACACAGGGCATCGGCCACAATCAGGTGTGTATCTTATATTTGTCACTAATAGCGATGGTAGCGAAACCTATGCAGGCAAGATGATCTTTATGCAATAATGCTATGCTGCAAAACACTAAAGGTATTGTTCTACGAGCTGTAAAATATGGGGATACCAGTGTGGTAGCTACTATATTCACCAGCTATTTTGGTGTACAGTCTTATATGGTGCAAGGGGTACGCAGTAATAAAGTAAAAAATAATAAGGCCGGTCTATTGCAACCATCCACCATGCTTGATATGGTTGTTTACAACAAACCATTTGCTGGCTTGCAACGCATAAAAGAAATGCAATTTGCCCACCTTTATAAAACCTTGCAACAAGATATTGTAAAGAACAGTATAGCCCTTTTTTCCATTGAACTGCTTTTGAGATTGCTACCTGAAAATGCACCTGCCCCTGAACTATTTGATTTCTCCATGGAATACTTCATGCGAATGGATGATATGGCTTCGGATGAAATAGCCAATTTCCCGCTTTTCTTTATTGTACAATGTGGCAGCATGCTGGGGTTTGAATTAAAAGGCAACTATAGCACCGCAACTCCATACCTGAACTTATATGAAGGTGGATTTTCTTCTATCGCCCCAATTTCAGATATAAATATAGATGATGCTGAAGCAAAGGCTCTTGGAGATATCCTTATAGTGCGCAAATTTACCGATCTAAAAGCAGTTGACATGAATGCCACTATGCGCTTCCACTTGCTTGAATGGTACATCGCATTTCTACATAACCATACACAACATATGGGTAATATAAAATCATTGACGGTTTTGCAAGCTATCCTGCACTAATACCTTTGTACCCCTCCAGCTTTTATTTTAATTAAATTTGCCTGTTAATCATCTATAATGAAAAAACTATTTGTCGTTTTGTTCTATTTAGTGCCTGCAATCTCTTTTGCACAAAAAGAAAACAAACTGAACGTTCATAACTACCCACAAAACTATTTTCTCAACCCACTTGATATACCCATATATCTTGCTGGGAATTTTGGGGAGTGCCGCCCGGGCCATTTTCATAGTGGTATAGATATTAAGACTGAAGGTAAAGAAAACCAACCGGTTCATGCTGCTGCAGATGGCTATATCTCGCGTATAAAAATGGAGAAAGGAGGTTTCGGACACGCTATATATATTACACACCCAAATGGCTATACAACTCTATATGCCCACCTGAATAAGTTTGCTCCTGCAATTCAAAAATACGTAAGGTCAAAACAATATGAAAAAGAGAACTGGGCTGTGGACCTACAATTTGAGCCTTCTCAATTCCCTGTAAAAAAAGGGCAACAAATAGCATGGTCCGGAAATACAGGTGCATCAACGGCACCTCACCTGCATTTTGAGATAAGAAATTCTCAAACAGAACATCCTTTGAATCCGGAGATGTTCGGGCTACCAATTATAGATATGAAAGCTCCAATCGTAAATGATATTGCCATTTATGATATGGAGAAAAGCATTTACGAACAAGACCCACGCATACTACCAGTTAGTAAAAAAGGTAATTATTATACACTTAAAGATACCGTATCGGTTGCGAATACTAATGTTGGCATGGGCATAAATACAGACGATTATATGGATGGTAGCGACAACACCATCACTTTCTATACTGCTGCTTTATATATGGACGATAGTATACAAGCAGAGGTACGGCTTGATGATATAGGCTACGATGAAACAAGGTATATCAATGCCTATGTTGACTATAAAAGCAGGGAGCAGAAAAAAATATGGTTGCAATTACTATTCAGGCTATCGGGTAATAATCTCGCGCATATATACGAACAACTGAATGACCCAGCATATAGAGGATCATTACATTTTCAGGACAAAAAAACACACAAGATAAAGATCGAGATAACAGACGATAAAGCTAATGTTTCGACTGTTGTATTCTATTTAAGAGCAAATACAGAACACAAAGAAGACCCTTTTACAATTAATGAAGGACACAAATGGCAAGATAATAATGAGCCAGACAAAATGAATAGACGGGGTGCTGCACTTGGGGATAATATTTCTATGGATAATGAAGATGTAAAATTCAATATCAACAGCAATCAATTGTATGACAAATTCCATTTCGAATATTCACACACTACTGACACAATAAACATATCTGACAGGTACATGTTGCATCACTCATATGTACCTGTACATTCCTATTTTGATCTTTCTATTAAACCTCATATCGTATTACCATTTGAACTAAGAGATAAAGTTGTGATGAAATATTCTGATGGCAAAGAAGAAGATGGCAAGGCTGCAAAACTCTCAGATGGTGGTTGGTATAAGGCATCTGTTAGAAATTTAGGTACTTATTGGCTTGCAGTTGATACAACAGCCCCTATTGTCAAGAGCATGCAAAAAAATGGCAACAATCTAAGCAAAGCAAATCGTATAAGTTTTATATCAAAAGATGCTATGACATCTGTAAGAACTTTCAGAGGGCTGCTTGATGGTAAATGGATATGTTTTGAACAACATGGCGAAGATTTCTTTTATGAATTTGATGAGCACTGCCCGAAAGGTAAGCACACACTCGTATTTAAAGCCAGTGATGAGAACAATAACACAAGAACATTTACACTTAACTTTACGAGGTAAAAACAAATAACATGTCATTGAAGAAAGGAAGCAAAGCACCGGATTTTACAGCAAATGACCAGGATGGCAAATTGATATCTTTGAAAGACTATAAAGGTAAAAAGATCGCATTATACTTTTACCCAAAAGACAATACCCCCACATGTACTGAGCAAGCCTGCAGCCTGCGCGATAATATTGCGCTATTAAAAAAGAAAGGCATTACTGTTATCGGGGTGAGTGCCGACTCAGAAAAAAAACATAAGAATTTTGAGAAGAAGTATTCACTGCCTTTTACACTGATCGCAGATACCGACCAGAAAATAATAAATGACTATGGAGTATGGGGACTTAAAAAATTATTTGGCCGCGAATATATGGGTATAGTACGCACCACATTTTTGATAAATGAACAAGGGAAGATAGACCACATCATAGATAAGGTGGAGGCCAAGAACCACGCTGAGCAAATAATTGAGACCTGGGGACTTTAGAAAGCAAACTTCACACTACCAAATATACCGAAATACCTGGATTGTGTTTCTGTAGACAGTAAAGGAGGGCTAACACGCCAAACAAAATCAATACGGAACATCTCCAGTATATTTTCAACACCTGTACCTAATTCCACATAAGGGTCACCTTTTAGTGTACGGAAAGGGAAACCACTATTTAGATTAAGTTTTGTATTGGCATCGTTTAAAGACCCTACCACACCCTTAGCTGTCCAGAACTGGCGAAGTTTTAATTTTTTCATTAAAGGAATATAATTGAATATACCTCCACCAATATTATGTTCGAGATTGAAACCAGCATACTGATCACTAAGGAATTCGTATTTATTCATCATTTCAAATGCACTACCATTGTAGTAGAGGTATTCATTGCCAGGGTGGATCTCTAATAAGCTATATGGTAATGTTCCGAATACTTTTCCGGCAAAAAGGTTGTAGTATAAAGTACCAAAAGGAGCGATCTTAACCGTATTATATACTCTAAATTTTAATTTTTGATACTCATAAGCACTATTCCATACACCCTTTACACCAACAGTTCCATATAATTCTGTAATAGGGTATTTACTACCCAAACTTACCCTAAGATAATTGCCTTCCAAAAACCGTTCATGATATGCGAAACGGAAACGAATTGTACCATCTGTATTTATTTCTTGTGTTGATGGATTACCATTTATATCTGTAAAGACTGTAGTGGAAGGGAGGGGTGCATACGGTGAAAATTCTTTATGAAACCCTGTAAACTTAAAACTAAAACCACTGTAATATTCTTTATAGAACTCTAAAGTTGCAATATTACTAAAGGCCAACTTCCACGGTATACCTGGTTTTCTGAATAGAACACTGAATATATTGTCTGCTGAAACAGGATTAAGGTAATTGGTATTAAAGTCTATATCGTGTGTATAAGAGCCATATACATACATTCGTGGTTTTCTATCCAGCAACCATAATGCAGTAGCACCGTATTTGAACCTTTTATCTTTATCGCCATAGGCTACATAACCTGTTATCAATTGGTCTTTTAATATCTTAGGCGAATTAGCAAGTGATATCCTCACCCTATTACCCTCTACCACATTATTGCTATACAAATACCAAACAGGACCAAACTGCAAAGTGCCAAAATCATACATACCATTCGTCAGCATTTTAAAGGTATTCTTGTATAAATTGAATAATGGGATGGTTTGCAAAGTGTCCATCATCTGGTAGATCTTCTTTTCATTTTTATTCAGGCTATCTGGCCTTGCCAGCTGCCAATAGTTATCACTATGCACAGCGGTATCAGTTACTATTACCTGTTCCTTCCATTGTTTGTTATTCAATACGTTCGTAACAGAAGTATCATCTACTACTATCTTTCTGTAAGTAGTTGTTTTACGTCCCAGAAAACCTGGTATTTCCAATCCGTACGGCCCTGCAAAATCTGCAATGAATTTATCCTTTATGCAGAACCATATTGAATCATTTAATGGTGCATATTCTTTATATACACTTACATTGCTCACCCAATTCACATTAGCCAGCTTAGGTACCTGCAGGCTCATACGTTGAATTGCAAAAACGGTGTCTGCTACCCAAAAATCACCAAAAAAGCAATTCTCACCTGGCCGTCTTGCTTCAAATTGCACCAGTATAATGTTATGCCCATATATATGCTCTGTATCCTTGATAGTGTATTTGTAATACAAAGCACCCGCATTGCTAATAGGGCTTACAAATTGTTTATCAAAAACAGGGATGAAATTGTCATAAATATTTACATCCTGATACATGCTACCCAACAGCTTTGTAATACTTTCATTGTTAAAGCCTTTGGTTTGACTGGCCTTAATAAATTCTCGCTGCTTTTTGGGTGAGCGTTGAAAATAATAATCAGACAATGCCTCTGTTAAATACAAAGGAAGTATGGGCCTGTTTTCAGAAGTAGTATCCAGATTATCATAGATGAAACTTAGCTTTTTTAGCAATGGTATCTTTTCAAATTGTTCTTTTGAAAGCCTTTCAAGGTCTGCCTCTAGCTTATTATACGCCTCATATCTATAATTATTAAAGCGATCTGGGTTATTGAACCTTTTACGGGTAATTATTTTTTTAAGCAGTACCAAACCGGGGTCTTCACCCCCATGTATCACCACTTCGTTCAGCTGTTTTTCTGATCTTGCCAATTCTATAACAATATTATAAACATGCTTGCTTCTGTCTAATTTTTTCCTGTATTCCTCATATCCAATTGCACTGGCATGTAAGGTATCTGCTGGCAGATAATCCATTTTCAGTCTAAAATTACCATCAGCATCTGCTGGCATACCAAACTTAGTACCCGGGAAGAACACAGTAGCAAAAGGGATACCCTCACCTGTATTTAAGTCTTTTACCTTACCGATGATAATATAAGCACCATATGCATTTTGGAGCTTTACAGTATCCTTATTAGTTGTATCATTGATATGGGCAATGTCTTTCTTAACAGTATCATTTTGTAGCGTTGCATGAAGGCTATCAGGTATATGCTTAACAGTATCAACACCCCGTGCTAAGATGTTATTACTGATCATATTGAACATAACAACCAGACCTATAAATACATACCTTCTTTTACTCATAAACATTTCACCTATTTGCCTGGCTGGCATTTTAAGCTTAGTACTAAATTAAGGCCTTGACATCAAATCAGGAACAATTTTTTAAGGCAAAGCATATCAATAATTATTTACAAACAAAAAATTAGGTGCAGAAACGTTCGTAGCTTATATTTACAGCTATGCCAATGGACCTAAAAAAATTTAAGCACCGGACATATCGCAAGAAAAAAGGCCTTATAAAATTTTTAAAGAAACTAGATAAGGTTGTTCCAGTAGACATGCCCAAACTGGTAAAAGAAGAAGATGCCCGTATGTGGACACAGGTAGATTGTATGACCTGTGCTAATTGTTGTAAAACAATGACACCAACTTTTACTCCAGCAGATATTAAACGTATCTCTACACATCTTAGTATGACCCCGGCAGCATTTAAAGACCGTTGGCTGTTAAAAGAAGCCGATACCGGCGATTGGGTAAATAAATCACAACCATGCCAGTTCCTGGTTGATAATAAATGCTCTATTTACGAAGTAAGGCCTAAAGATTGTGCTGAATTCCCTCACCATAATAAAAAGCCTTTTGATCTGTATACAGACACCTTCATACAGAATATAGACAAATGCCCTGCTACATTTATGCTGGTTGAGAACCTGGAAAAGAGGATCAAGAAAGAGTATGTATGGTAACTATTAAAGGCGTGCGTTAACCTTGGTTTTATCGAGGCAGCCTTTTACATCATATACGATACCATTATCCTTTATAACATCATTCCAATCACGATCTACAAACTCTTTGTGAGCAACTGCGAGTACTACAGCATTGTATTTTTTACCTTCAGGCAACGTAGTAACTGTATTAACACCATACTCATGAGCTACCTCTTCAGGTTTTGCCCAAGGGTCGTAAATGGTAATATTGGTATTGTAAGAACTTAGTTCGTTGATAATGTCGATCACTTTTGTATTTCGAACATCAGGGCAGTTTTCTTTAAAAGTGATACCTAAGATCAGTATATCTGCATGTTTGATAGGCACATTATTGCGTATCATTAACTTCACGATCTCATGTGCTATATAAGCTCCCATACCATCATTTAGCCTGCGGCCAGCCAATATGATCTCAGGATGGTAACCAGCTTCCTGTGCTTTTTGTGCCAGATAATACGGATCAACACCAATACAGTGCCCGCCTACTAATCCCGGTTTAAACGGTAGAAAATTCCATTTAGTTGCTGAGGCCTCTAATACTTCATGTGTATCAATACCTAAACGGTTGAATATTTTTGCCAGTTCATTTACAAAAGCAATATTGATATCACGTTGTGCATTCTCAATCACTTTTGCAGCTTCTGCTACTTTTATACTAGATGCCTTGTGCGTACCTGCTACTATTACAGAGCGGTATATTTGATCAACAATCTCTGCAATTTCCGGAGTGGAGCCTGATGTAACTTTTTTTATTTTGGTTACGGTATGCTGCTTATCTCCGGGATTGATACGCTCAGGAGAGTAACCACAATAAAAATCAACATTGAATTTCAAGCCAGAGTGCTTTTCTAAAACCGGCACACATTCATCTTCTGTTACACCAGGGTATACCGTTGACTCGTACACTACAATATCACCACGCTTTAACACCTTACCTACAGTAGTACTAGCTTTATATAATGGTGTGAGGTCTGGACGATTATTTTTATCAACAGGAGTAGGCACAGTAATAATAAAGACATTACAATCAGACAGGTCACTTAACTGATCAGAAAAATAAAGACCATTCTCATTCGTATTTTGGTCAGCAATAACACTTATTAAATTATCCTTTTCTACTTCCAGTGTAAAATCATTACCAGATTTCAGCTCATTAATACGAAAAGTATTTATATCAAACCCAACTACAGGATACTTCTTTGCAAATTCTACTGCAAGTGGTAATCCCACGTAACCTAACCCAATTATAGCAAGCTTATGTTGGTTTGTTCCCATTTTTTGCTTTTTAATTTTGCCCCTTAAATTTATAATGATTTACTAACTCTCTTATTTATTACAGCTTTATTAAACAAGTGATTCAATACTTTATTCCGTTTCAAAAAATAAAGGAAAATTATTACTTTTTCACGAAAGTTAATTTTTGCAGAATATATCTCATTGAGCATATAGCTAAATAAGTTTGTTTTGTCCATTGGCTTTTGATTCAAATTAGAGAGATGAATTTTGTAATTGTACATGATCCCAATTTGAATTTGATTTAATACATCTTCTAAAACCCTTTTGTCATTTATCTTTAATGTATATATGTTTGCCAAACAATATTTATAAAAGAGGTAAAAATTATAGGCGGTCTTGCCATTCTGACCAAATATTCTTGTAGTAGACTTTGCGTGCTTTTTATATTTAAAAACCACATCGTGCAAATAATAGCTTTTTTCACAAGACAATAAAACGCATAATTGAAAGAATATATCTTGCCCAATCCTTAGATCCTCTGAAAATACTATTGCATTTTCAATTAAAAATTGTCTTCTAAATATATATGTACACAAATGTGGGGCATTCCCAAAATGTGTAATTATATCTATTGCTAACTTACTATTAATAATTTCAGAAGTGTGATTGAGTTTATCAATAGGGATAATATTATTATTGTCAACTCTTAGTGTTCTTGCATATACAAAATTGTATTCTCTATTCTTTTTTAAGAACTGGATATGCTGATTAATGTGCCTGGATGTTACTTCATCATCCACATCAATAAAAACAATATATTCGCCCCTTGCTTGCTGTATACCATGGGTTCTTGCAGGGCCTGAACCTTGTTTTTTCTCATGAAATAACTTTATAGGAATATTTGTATTGACAGATAATTTTCTGATCTCGTCGACAGAATTATCAGTAGAGTTATTATCGATAAATATTATCTCATCTTCAATGTATAATAAATCAGCAAGCTTTGAGAACGAATTAAGTATAAAACTCTCCCCGTTATATACTGGAATAATAACACTTAGACGTACATATGGTGACATTAGGGTAATTTTGATACTTCTTTTTCAACAAATATTGCGCCAAAAGCAGCACTACTTCTTCTGTTTCCTGAATTTTTTCATTGCTTTACCCAGCTTAGAGCCTGTTTTACTTTCATCATAATAGTACCCATTAGAATAATTACCGTAGCCATATCCGTAACCATAGCCGTAGCCATATCCGTAACCGTAGCCGTAGCCATACCCTCTTACTACTTTCACGTCATTAACTACGATACTTAATCTTGGTAATTTACGAGACCTGTATAGATCATTTGCAGAAACAACCTGCTGTTTGAATGTATACCCTTGTCTTATTACGAATATTACGGTACTTGTAAAACGGCTTAATAATTGAGCATCTGTTACCAGGCCAATAGGGGCTGTATCTATTACTATGTAATCAAATTCTTGTTTCAATTGAGCAAAAAGCTCATCTACCTTATGCATCATGATCAACTCTGCCGGGTTTGGTGGTATTGGTCCCGAAGGCATTACAAAGAAATTTTCGGAAACTCCTGATGGTAAAATAATTTGATCATATTCTGCCTGTCCTATTACATAATTAGAGAATCCTATAGAATTATCTAAACCTAGTGATTTTGAGATCTTTGGTTTACGAAGATCAAGCTCCACAAGTAGTACTTTTTTACCGGAGATGGCAAGCGTACTGGCCAGGTTGATGGCAATGAATGATTTACCCTCACCACTCATACTTGAGGTAAGCATTATCACTTTTTGTGAAGGATCTCCTAATAAGAATTGCAGGTTTGTTCTGAAGGCTCTAAACTGCTCAGACAACTGAGTTCTGCTATTTTTTTGCACTGCTACAACCTCATCACCTTCACTATGCCCAACTTCACCAATAATAGGCATAGATGTATGCCTTGTTATGTCTGACTTGTTAATAATACGCATGTTCAATAACTCTCTAAGAGCAATTACAATTGCAGGTATCAACAAACCGATAATAAATGCCGTAAGAAATATACGCGAATGATTAGGAGAGAATGGTACAATCTCAGCTTGTGCGGGTTCAACTATATATGCATCTGATATAGTTGAAGATCTTGAGATAGCTGTTTCTTCCCTTTTCTTCATCAGGAATAAGAACAGTTCTTGTTTTATAGCTTGTTTACGTGCATAATCAAGAGCGATCTGTTCATTTTTAGGTGCACGGTTTAAAAGTGTATCAATTGTACCTCTGTGCTTTCTTAATTCTGCGAGGCTGGCTTCCGTGGATCTTCTTAAAGTACCAAGGCTAGAGATCATATCCACTCTTAAAGAAGCTATTTGCTTATCAATGCTTATTATTAATGGATTTTTCTCCGTATTGGTCATTAATAATGTTGTACGTTGAAATAACAAATTATTATACTTACTACTAACGTCTGATATTGAACCAGCTTGGGGCAATAATGATACAGGCATTACTTTGGTACTATTATTTTTATCTTCCAGATAATTCTGCATCCATTTAATAACCTCTAATTGCCGAGTAATTTCCAGTTCCTGTTTCGAGTACTCACCCTTGCTTTGAATTAACTGAACAGCATCTTCTCTTGTATCTGCGATATGTGCTTTTTGTTTGAATCTTGTGATGCTATCTTCTACTAAACCTAATTCATTATTCAGTTTATTAAGACGTGTGTCAATAAAACTCATTGTACTGTCTGCAGTGATATTCCTATCAATGATATTGGAAGTAATATATACCTTTATCAATTCAGATATTATATCTTCTCCTCTTTTAGGTATCCTGTCAGTATACGCCAGATTTATTAAACTAGCCTGTTTATTTACCATACCAATCTGCAAGCCTGCACCATACACCAAAGCAGTTAGTTCAATAGGCGCTATGTTGATATAATATCTTGTATCTTTTTCTTTTCTTTCAAAACCAAATGATGTTCTAACTAAAATGGCTTTACCAATTGGAAAATTTAAAGTATCACCCCATTTATGTTCTCCTGAAACGCCATTACCACCAATTACATACCTATCTTCTTTTATTGGTGTAATGACATAAGAATAACCGGGATCAAATGCGGTATCTTCAACTTTTTGACAAAAGACCAATTCAAAGGGAGCATTTTTATACAGCTCTGTACTTTTTATTCGTCCTTTTATAGTGTATTGGATATTCAATTGAAGGTTGCGGACCACATCAATCATCTTTGGCCTGCTTTTGAATATCTCTATCTCATTATCTATATTTTGCTTAGAGTTGCTGATACCAAGCTCCTGCAACATATTATCACTACCAGTTTGCTTCTTTTGGTCCTTGATCAACACCTTTGCGTTTATCTTATACATTGGCGTACTATACCTCAGGTAGATGTATGCAATACTATAGGACAATATAATAGTTGTTGCAAAAAATAACCAGTTAGAGATTATTTTAGAAAAGATCTGCTGTATACTAATGTTTGCCTCTCCTGAAGACTGACTATCTTCTTCAAGTACTTCATTATTTAGGTTGCTGGTATTTTCTTGCATAATTATTTTACCCTTGATAATATTAGTGCTGTAATTGTTACTGCTAAAGATGTTACTGAAGTAAATATTGTCAATGTTCTGATACTGCTTGCATCAGATGCTGTGATCTTTGATTTATTAGGCAACACATAAATATCATCACCTTTTTGCAAATAAAAATTAGGATTAGAGAAAATGTCTTTGGATGTAATATTAAATCTGCTAAACACAACTTTTTTGCCATCCACCTCCCTGACAAGAAGAATATCAGTACGCTTACCGTAAATAGTAAGGTCTCCGGCAAGGCTTATTGCATCTATGATGGAGAGTTTGTCTGTAGTAATATATATGGGGCCTGGTCTATTCACCTCACCTAGTACATTGATATACGCATTCAGACACCTAACATTAACTATTGGGTCTGTATAATACTGAGTTGCTTTTTCTCTGATGAGTTCACGTACTTGTGAGATCGTCATTCCTCCAACTTTTATTCTACCCATTATAGGTATTTCTACCTCTCCATTTTTATCAACAATGTATCCGGCAACATTAGCACCTTGGCTGGCGCCTGTTGCCCCATTAGATGGCGCCTGGGTCGTACCAGAAAAACTCTCTGATTTCATCATATCAATAGTCTGTATTGATATTGATAAATTATCATTAGGCTGGATCTTATTCTCAGTGTATCCCGGTAATGGAATGGAAACATTATTCAAACTACTATCCGGCAGATCTTTAAAATATTCTGAATCTTTTACTGTCCGGCATGCGCTAAAACCTAAAATGCTTAAAATAAGTAATAACAGGGGCAAGCTTATTATGCTTAGTCCTTTTGTAGTGCGCATCTTTTTGTAAGTTTTGGCAAAAGTAAACGAAAAAGGGGTTCTTTCAAATTTAAGCTATATCCTTAAAAATGAAATAAAAGTAGATTAAATAAACATGTGTTTTTTATTAAAAATGTTGTTGTTATTTCACAAATCGTTCTAAACTTAACTATTGAATTAGAAAATAAAACTATTTATCATGAAAAAGCCCCGCTATATACGGGGCCATTCATTATAAACATCAAACGCTTAACTACATCCTGTGGTTGTACCACAATTAGGGCACATATAACAAGTACCGTTTCTCATGGTTATATTACCACAATTTCTACATGCCGGAGCATCTGCACTTGTACCCATTAATTTTTTAATGTCTGCAGTAGCTGATACTGCTGCTGGTACTGTTTTAGGTGCCAGCGATGTAATTTTTTGCTTTTGCACACTTGATTGCGGAGCAGTGATCCTAACCTGAGATAATTGCTGCTGAGGAGAATCCTCTTCTGGTACTTGCGGATTTAATCTTGCAGGATCAGGTACGTGTACCAAATCCACACGATCAAGATATTCATAGGCTAATAACCTGAAAATATAATCCAGTACAGAAGTTGCAGATTTAATATTCGGGTGATCTACAATACCTGCCGGTTCAAATCTTGTAAATGAGAATTTATCAACAAACTCTTCCAATGGTACACCATATTGCAAACCAACAGATATGGCTATTGCAAAGCTGTTCATCAGGCTTCTCATTGTAGCGCCTTCTTTTGCCATATCTATGAATATCTCACCCAATGTACCATCAGGGTATTCACCTGTACGTACAAACAATGGTTGCCCGCCTACTTTAGCTTTTACAGTATAGCCTCTACGTTTTGCAGGTAATTGTTTACGCTCTACGATGCGGCTTAATTCACGTTTGAGTTGAGTATCTGGGCTGTCCTGTACACGTTTATTCACTTCTTCAAGCAATTCTGCAACTGTCAGTTTACCCATATCTACGATAGCACTTTCAGGAGCAACTTCTTCTTTAGTTTCTTCCCTTTTCTTGGTATCGCTTTTATTGCTTAACGGCTGACTTAATTTAGAACCATCACGATATAATGCACAAGCCTTTAATCCTAACTGCCAGCTCAGGTAGTAACTATCTTTTATCTCATCAATAGTTGCTTCGTTAGGTAGGTTGATAGTCTTTGATATAGCACCGCTGATGAAAGGCTGTACCGCACCCATCATACGTATATGGCCGTGTGCATGTATAAAGCGTTCACCTTTTTTACCACATTTATTAGCGCAATCAAATACCGGCAAATGCTCATCTTTCAAATATGGGGCACCTTCTACTGTCATAGTTCCACACACATAATCGTTTGCTGCTTCTATTTCGTCATCAGTAAAGCCTAATTCATGCAACAGGCTGAATGAGGCATCATAATATTGTTCTGCTTGAAATCCAAGGCGTTGTAAACATTCTTCTCCAAGGTTATATACATTGAATACGAAGCCTATTTCGAAAGCACTTTCAACAGATTTATCCAGTTTCTTTATTTCATCAGCTATAAATCCTTTTTCGCTGAGGCTTTGGTGGTTGATGTATGGTGCACCGGCAAATGTGCCATGGCCTTTGGCAAATTTCACAATAGCATCTACTTCTTCCGGTTTATATCCCAGTTTTGTAAGCGCTGTAGGAATAGACTGGTTGATGATCTTGAAATAACCACCACCAGAAAGTTTTTTGAATTTAACCAGGGCAAAATCAGGCTCTACCCCCGTTGTATCACAATCCATTACCAGACCAATAGTACCTGTAGGGGCAATAACTGTTGCCTGTGCGTTGCGGTAGCCATGCTTTTCACCCATCTGCACTGCATCATCCCATGCTTTAGTTGCGGCTTTCAGCAAATAATCAGGGCAGTATCTTGCATTGATACCATTTGGTTTTATTTCAAGGCCTTCATAAGCATCAGCAGCATCATATGCAGCAGCACGGTGATTGCGCATCACCTTCATCATGTGCTTGCTATTCTCTTTATAGCGAGGGAATGTACCCAAATGTTTGGCCATCTCAGCTGATGTACTGTAAGAAACACCATTCATAATAGCAGAGATAGCACCTGCAATGGCACGGGCGTCTTCACTATCATAAGGGATACCACTTACCATCAGCATAGAACCGAGGTTAGCATATCCCAGACCCAATGTACGATAGTCATAACTTAGCTGTGCTACTTCAGGAGAAGGGAATTGCGCCATCAATACAGATATCTCGAGTACTACCGTCCATAAACGAACCATGTATTCAAAACCTGCCACATCAAAAGTGCTATCTTCTTCGTTAAAGAAGCGGCGCAGGTTGAGTGACGCAAGGTTACATGCCGTGTTATCCAGGAACATGTATTCTGAACATGGGTTAGATGCACGAATATCTCCACCCTCAGGGCAAGTATGCCATTCATTAATAGTAGTATTATACTGTGTACCAGGGTCAGCACAACGCCATGCTGCGTAAGCTATTTTTTCCCATAGTTCTTTAGCAGCTATTTTCTGCATCACTTTACCATCGCTACGGGCTGTCATTTCCCAATCCTCATTATTAGCCAGTCGACGGAAAAACTCATTTGGTATACGTACTGAGTTATTAGAGTTTTGACCTGATACAGTACGGTAAGCCTCACCTTCATAATCAGAAGCATAACCGGCAGCTATCAATGCCGCCACTTTCTTTTCTTCTTCTACTTTCCAGTCTATAAAATTGATCACCTCAGGGTGGTCAAGGTCCAGACAAACCATTTTGGCTGCTCTACGTGTAGTACCACCGCTTTTAATAGCACCTGCAGCACGGTCGCCTATTTTCAGGAAGCTCATCAAACCACTTGATGTACCACCACCGCTCAGTTTTTCACCCTCTGCACGAATGTTCGAATAGTTGGTTCCTACACCTGAACCGTATTTAAAAATACGAGCCTCACGTACCCATAGGTCCATGATACCACCTTCATTTACCAGATCATCATCCACACTTAATATAAAGCAAGCATGTGGCTGAGGACGCTCATATGCATTTGTTGAGCGTTCTAGTTTACCAGTTGTAGGGTCTACATAATAATGCCCCTGTGCTTTACCATTTATACCATAACTGCTAAACAAACCTGTATTGAACCACTGAGGAGAGTTAGGAGCACAACTTTGATATAGAATACTATATATAAGTTCATCATAAAATACCTGTGCATCTTCTTCAGATGCAAAATATCCATATTTTAAACCCCAGCTACGCCAGCAATCTGCCAAACGATTGGCTACATCTTTTACAGATTTTTCTCTGCCAAGACTGCCATCAGGTTGCGGAACGCCTGCTTTACGGAAATATTTTTGCGCAAGGATATCTGTAGCTATCTGAGACCAGTGAGCTGGCACTTCTACATCAGTCATTTCAAATACCTTTTCACCGTTTGGATTACGGATCACCGATGTACGGTAATCATATTCAAACATATCAAAAGGACTCACACCTTCACGGGTGTAATGGCGCTGGAATGACAGGCCTTTATTTCCGGATTTTGAGTTGGTGCTCATGGACAATTATTTTTAAGTTAGTTAATACCTTTTTTAAAACTGGTGGGAAAGCGAAAATATTAAAACCAGTGGTTAAATCAGCTATAAAGAAATCAACCAAATGTGGATAAACTTTTTAATATTGACTGCTATTGGTTTACAGGTAAAATATTCATTTTACCCATTTGAAAACTTGACTTTTCAAAGAATTTTCACTATCTAAAGAAACCTACCGATAAATCACTATATATAGTTACCGGATATCTTTTTCTTCAAAATACTTTCCTACCGCCTACAAAAGATCTGCACTGCAAAAATACTGAAAAATCAGCTATTTCAGGCCATTGCACCACTTAAGGTTTTGTAAAAAACATATGCTGCAAACGTATAAATCATTAGACATAATAAGGGGATGATTTTAAATCATCCCCTTATTATATATGCTATTATAGCCTGTTAGTTCACTACCAGTTTACGTATCATCTTCTGGCCATCGGCTACAAACTCTACAAAATAGATGCCTCTTGGCTGGCCTGTCATATCCAACTCTGTTGAGAACTGACCATTTGTATTGTCATAGCCACTTTCAAGTACCTGCTGGCCTGTCATGTTCATCACTTTGATATCCAGTTGTTTCACTGTGCTCGTTGCGTTGAACCTGATCGTGAATTTGCCAGTTGTAGGGTTTGGATACAATGCCATATTCTCTATGCCATTGATACTACCTACACTTGTCCATATCCTTTTAAACCGTACAACAAAATCCATTGTCTCTCCGGATGTATAAGCACCACATGCCTGGTCTGACGGCACATTAGGGCCCACATTGTTATTCAGTATCAAACGCATACCGGTCGGTACATCTGTGATCACACTATCAAGTGGTATCCTGATGTTAGTGGTGAGGTACCAGTCACTTGAGGTTGTATACGCTGTCCATACTCGCTCGCCTGAATTATAATCATATTGGTTGTTATTGTTGTAATCTATGAACAAGGTCACCTTCGCATCTGCGTGTGAAGTTTTCAGTATGTGGTACACACCAACTGTATAGATACTATCCACATCAAGATCAAGATCTATGATCATACCTGTATAATTCATGTATCCTGATGTAGCCAATGGATTCCATACATGCGTTCCTTTCTTACTTACAATGAAACTACCAAAACTAAAAGCGCCAATATCACTGCTGTCATATTTAACGCCACCAATAGCCATACTGTAGCAATAACATGCGTAATATGGGGCCTCGTCTATCTTGATCACATTTGAATATGTGGTATCATTTGTATTGCTACATACTGTTACAAATCGATAATATATTTTGGTACCTGTAAAATTGAAGGACATCGTATCCTTGCCTAAAGAACCTGTTACCATTCCCCATACAACAGTATCAGGTGAATATTGCCAGAAACTGGATATCAAGGACTGTTTGTGCTCATAGGTTGTATCTGTAATAATATACGACTTACCCGTACATAAAAGTGTATCAGTAGTTTGGGCCGTACCTGCTGATACCGGTCCGCTACATGGTTTGTATTCTATGTCTATCAAATAGTCTTCAACTTCACCGTAGAAATAACTCCAGGAACATGGGTCGTATGGTGAACTATAATACACATTTGCTATAGCACGCATACCAGTATTACCAACTGGTGTGGTAAGTGGTATACGGAATGTATCCGTAGTTACATAACTTGTTGGTGTAAAGGTCAGTGTTGAACCTAATACCAACTCGCTCTTATCGAACTTAGCATTATGGTTGTAATCAATGTATAGGTTAACAGGATAAGAACTCCAATAGGACCAGCTACTACATGAATAACTTGGGCTGATGATCGTACTCAGCCAGAAACGGTATGCACTATCTAAATACATCAGATGTTTGATACCGTAAGATGATCTGTAATCAGAATACATTTGGTAGCTACCACTATGGGGGCAATATGGATATGGGTCACCATTATTGATCACCGTATCACCACTTGGAACCCTGGTAAGAGCCACATTGCCAATATTGATGTAGGCATAATACCCATAAATTGCTGTTGGTGTACAATAGCACATATAGAATGGTGCCAGTGTTGCTAATGTGGTTGCAGTATCTGATAAACCAGAATACGGACAATGCACTACCACCTTGAAATAAGTTGCAGCAATTATATTGGCTACAATGGTAGCCGTAGTATCACCAGTTGCTATGTAGGTAACACCATCAGCAGAACTATACCAGCTATATTGTAAACCGGATACATCTGATGTCCCACTTAATGACATGGTAAAGTTCACACCCGAACAAGGTGTTTGATAAGTAATTGTACCTGCACTAGGTTTACTACTGCATGGTGGTACTACTTTAAATGCATCAAGACCAATACCACCGTCATAAGTATAATAGTTTGGGTTCGTATAATTAAAACGTATCACTACTTTGGGTGAATTGGTTGGAAGATCAAACCTTTCAAGAACCCATGCCCCACCAGTGCTTTTTATGCCAAGTAATTGGGTAAAACTAATACCACTATCTACTGAATATGCTACCCTGAATGAATCGTTTGGAGTGTACGGATCATTGGCCATATTCATATAAAAATTCAGTTCTTTAGTGCCCGGAGGGGTAGAACAATTCACAAATGCATAGAAATTAGATTTTGCCGGATAGCTATAACCTACAGGATAGGTGTAATAGATCTCTAATCTTGCTGAGTAGCTACTATCCTGATAAGAAGGACTATAGCAATACGGTGGATTATTGTACGCTGTACTACCCGAATAATACCAAGTGCAACATGTAGATGCAGCATCAGAACGCCTCCATGACAGATAACCATACCCATTGATATATGGCTGGTTCACCCAATGTGGAGAAGGCACATCTGCAGTATAGCATCTATTGCTCCAATGTTCAAAACTTTCTTTCATTGGCAATGAGGCATATGATGGCCTACCGGTAATATTTACCTGCACTGACGATGATGTAGAAGTAATAGCATCGCCATAAGGGCAACCCACTTTCACACGATATTGTATTGTATCAAATACAGGTGGCGTATTGAATATATAATTCGTAGCACCTGGTACATTTGACCAGGTAGCACCTCCGTTAGCAGACATCTGCCATTGATAGGTTAAGCCACCGGAAAAAGATGCTGCAGCTGTAAGCGAGAATAGACCAGGTGCACAACTTGAAATCGGACCTGCAGGACTTATACCTACCATAGCCGTATCCCCCGTACAAGGATTAGCCACATACACGCTATCTAAACCAATATTAGAATACCCATAACTATAACCATAGGGCACATATGATGACACCTTTCCCTGAAAACGAATAAGAGTAGTAGCGCTCGTAGATGGGATATCTAGTCTAACCTTTGTCCACAGACTGGCAGTATCTTGTGCCCATAAGCGGGTCCATGAACTACCACCTGTTGTCGACATCGAAACAATCAGGGAGTCTGCATTATAAAATCCATATGGCGTATATGTTACGGCATAGTTCTCCCAATAAAATTGCAACCCTTTTGAGCCTGAGATCCCACTACAATCAACATAAAGATCCATAGCACCCTGGTATGGTGGATTATACCCACTTCCATAGTTGCAATAATAGGTACCAACACTATTGAATACTGCAGAATGTGAGCCACTTTTAGCTACACTACAACACCAGTAACCCGGATTGTATGCACCTGGGTTATGCCAACTAGCTGTAGCACCCTGGTCATCCCTCCGCCATGAACTGTCATATAAAGTGTATAAGTTTTTCCAGTGGTTATCCGGTACATCACTGATACCACAATAGTTGCTCCAATTTTCAAAATCCTGTTCATAAGGGATGGAAGTATATAATGGTAAAGTTGAGCAAACCGAAACAGTTGCGCTGACTCCCGTACTCCCACTACTTGCACAAGTAGCAGTCAGTTGATAATAATTGCATGAAGTGATTGCATGCGTTGTATAAGAAAGGTTTGTTGCACCTGATATGGCAGTCCATGGCCCTGTAGCTGAACTTCCGGATTTCCATTGATAACTAAGTCCACTATAAATACCAGCTATACCTTTCAAATCTACAGTAGCTCCATTGCATACATTAACACTACCTGTCGGAGTAGTAAACACTGAAGGAGTACCTGTACAAACAGGTGCCAATCCAATATTCACATTGTAATCTCTACAATTACCATAATACAAATATGTATATGGGGTGGCATAATAAAGACAAGGAGGCGGTGGAGTTGTAAAAGAATAACTAGTACCAAGATTGTAACCAGTTCTGACCCGCATCCGATGTATACCTGTAGGTGCACTTAAGGGTATTGTAAAACTGTCCCGGAAACTATTAATTGACAATGCACAGCATCCAGAGTTACCTACCACTAATAATTCAGAAGAAGAAAAAACAGAATCATTATTAAAGTCGATCCATATAGCTACAGTTGTATAATACGGATAGTTGACATTCACCGTATCATTATAAATGCCGCCTTGTTGCAAATTTACAGCTGCTACTGCAGTTGTTCTGTCTGTATACCAGGTAGTAGTAAATGCGCTGCATGCTGGTGTATCGTTTAATCTTGAACTACTATATCCAGTAATTTGTATTGAGGACATACCATATGAACAACCATACGATGCCCCACCAAATGTTGGTATACAATAGCCCTGTGCTATATTTACTAATGGCATTGAACATATTGTGAGCGTTACAATTACCAAATTTGTAAAGCTTTTTATTCTCATACCTATACGTTTTACAGAACAAACATCAAGTCAATGCATATATGTAAGATAATGAAAAATACCCCTATTGTACTTATAGACCTCTTATCATCTAAATGGGTTGGGTTGCATCTCTATATCGTTGTCTTTTCAGGAAAGCTAAGAACAAATAAAGCGCCGCTATTAAATAGCGGCGCTTTCTA
>Ga0207134_1010_pt1 | contig 62412 bp, 50 predicted proteins | sample Alteio_BWMinHeat_12_FD_153527 | JGI IMG/M metagenome (GOLD analysis project Ga0207134, IMG submission 153527) | Enriched cells from forest soil in Barre Woods Harvard Forest LTER site, Petersham, Massachusetts, United States -... | ecosystem: Environmental > Terrestrial > Soil > Temperate forest >... | reverse complement strand
GTTTTGACACCGCAAGATTATATGGCACCAGCGAGCAAGTACTTGGTAAATGCTTAAAAAATACCAACTTATCTACCAATGCTCTGGTTATCACCAAATTGCCTAGCAACACCTTTGCCGATGAAAAAACCTTATTTGCTTATACCGATGAAAGCCTGGCATCATTACAATGTGCTCCTATATTTGCGCTACTGGCACATTCACCTTCTGTCCTGACAAAAGCGCAAGCAATGCAAAAGTTGTTTAGAGCTATAAAAGAGAGCGGTAAAGTACTTTTTACCGGCATATCTGTTTACTCGCCTCAAGAAGCCTTGTTAGCCCTGGAAATTGATCATTTTGACTTCATTCAATTACCATTGCACGCGCTCGATCTAAGGCCGGTAAAAGCACAACTGATAACCAAAGCAGAAAAACAAAACAAAATGCTATTATTTCGTAGTCCCTTTTTGCAAGGACTGCTGCTGTTAAACCCGGAAAACGAATTGCCACCACAAATGGAATTTGCCCGGGCTACTTTAAAAAAATGGTGGCAGGCTTGTTTAGATTTGGCCATTGCTCCTAAACTAGCAGCTCTGCAAATAGCTAAGCACATGTCCGGTCCATTTCCTCTGGTTATTGGAGCTGAATCAGCCAGCCAGGTTAAAGATAATGTTGCTTTACTAAATATGGCTCTGCCTCAACTAGCAGAATTGCTAAGCTTGACAGATTCCATATCTGAAAGCTGTCCGGAACACTTACTTGACCCATCATCATGGCCAAAACTCTAGATATTCCTCAACCAAAACTATCCTCTCTCCTTAACCTAGAGGGCAAAGCGGCCATTGTTACCGGTGGAGCCGGATGGCTCGGCACATCTATTTGTGAGGTACTGGCCGAATTGGGAGCAAAAATATTCGTAGCCAGCAGAGATCCATCTAAACATATGAATATCAAAAATAGCATTTCTAAACTAACCAATTCAGAGATTGAATCAGTCAACCTTAACTTAACCAATGAAGAATCGATCAAAAGTTGCTTTGCAAAAGTCGCCGACCGTGCTGGACGAATTGATATCCTTATCAATAATGCATACTCAGGACCCAGTCATTCATTCATTCAAACAAGTGTCAGTGAATGGAAAGAAATTATAGACATAGGATTGACTGGTTATTTTATAGCCATGAAAGAAGCTACAACCTATATGCAAAACTCAGGAGGCGGCGTTATTGTAAATGTCGCATCAATGTATGGCATGGTCTCTCCTGATTTTTCTATTTATCAGAATACACAGTTGCCTAGTTCACCCGCTTATGGCGCAGCCAAAGCTGGTATCATACAATTAACCCGATACGCAGCCTGTTCTCTAGCGCCATATAATATTCGCGTCAATTCGCTATCTTTGGGACCATTCCCGGCCAAACCCGCACAAGAAGACGAAACCTTTGTGTCTAACCTGGCTGCCAAAACTCCTCTTAAGCGGATCGGCTCCCCCTGGGAAATTAAAGGTGCTATAGCTTTTCTTACTACACAAGCTTCTTCTTATGTTACTGGACAAAACCTGGTAGTGGATGGTGGTTGGACAGCGTGGTAAATGCATTAAATATAAACATAATAATTCAGGCTAGAATGGAGTCCGCACGTCTTCCAGGTAAAGTACTCAAAGAATTATTACCTAACCGAAGCATGCTCTCCCTGATGCTAGAGCGCATTAGTCGCAGTAAACTGTCAAATAAAATAATCGTTGCTACATCAGACAAGAATATCAATAACGCAATCATAGAAGAAGCTAAAAGGAGTGGTTGTGAAGCTTTCTTAGGCAGTGAAAATGATGTACTAGGACGCTTCTTGGGAGCAGCAAAAAAATTTAAGAGCGACATAATAGTCAGACTATGTGCCGACTCTCCTCTACACGATGTAACTATCATTGATAACTGCATTCAACGTTTTTTAGACAAATATAGTCAGGTTGATTTTGTATGCAATTTGCTGCCCCCAACATTTCCTTATGGTACGGCGGTGGAAGTTTTTTCTATCGACGTCCTCATGCGCCTTGATCGGTTGACTTTAGATCCAGCAATGCGTGAGCATGTGACTCCCTATGTGCACCGCTACCAAAATTTATTTAAAATTGAGAATGTAATGCATGATGAAAACCTCTCATCGCTGCGCTGGGCTGTGGATACTGCTTCAGATTTTGAATTTGCTAAATCCATTTATGCAAAGCTTTACGATAAAAACCCTGCTTTTAGCTGGCTAGACGTTTGTCGGGCTTAATGGTGCCTAAGAGAAAAGATCACATGTCCTTTTGAATTCCAAACAGAATTTGTTTAGAAACCGTGCTCGCCAGTACAATGCCCGCTGCCTATATTGCGAGTGACAGAAAAGCTAGAAATGGGCACTGACTCACCTTGCACATAATACCAAACATATTGCAAATCATCTAAGTTTGCCATTAGTTCTGGCAAATCTTCTGGAAATTTTTGAATGATTGCTGCCCCTAGTTGAAGCTTCCATTGACGCTTAGCAATCAGTCCTTCTTCTGAATAATAACTAACTTCCAGACTCGAAGAACTGGATTTAGCGGTTTCAGATACAATACCAAGCCAGCTTTCAAAACCTCCTCCAATTACCAACTGACCCCAGACAACCTTTTTACGCTCGGAAACAAAAACTTCTGAATGTACAAGCCCAACGGGGAATGAAGCTTCAAGAGCACCCGATGCGTATACTAATTGATTGCTGACGCGAGTAGGAGCATTACCTGTTAAAGGTCTAACCTGTAGTTCGAAACTTGATACTTCAATCCTGTTCAAGCGCACCAATTCACTAATTGAAATATCAATCTCTTCATTAGACGGGCTGCTTAATTTACCAATCGAGATTTCTCTCAAGTTCTTGCCATCACCATCAAAAAGATTGACCGAACAATCGTATGTTCCCAGCGACATATTTGGATAAATACGAATTATATTCTCAAGCTCATTAAAATATGGATATAGGCGCATTGATGGAAGAGCGGACGGCCAATACTCAGTTACTGTCGAACAATCGTAATAGCTATGATTACCAGAAAAAGCACCGTCAGCGGTGCGGTGTCCAACCAGAAGCCTGCCATAAAACATAAATTGCTCAGGTGGGGTAATTTTTAGGTGTCCCATAAAAGTAGCGGGTAGATCTTTAAAAATGTCAGACAGCTTAATTTCCAGGTTGCTCAAGCGTGGACAATCTATTTTAAAATTCTCCTCATAAGAGATCCCATCTGCCGCCAATGTACATTGAAGGGTACCATTTATATGTTTAATTCCGGAGCTGAATAAGATCACTGGTTCTGCGCCAGGCGTACGCCTGATATCGATGGAAGCTTCAGCAACATTAAGCTGATTAATTGAATCTTCTTCAAAAACATCATTGAGCAATCGACTATAAGAATGGACGTAGCTAATAGAACCATTACCTCGATGATTCATCATTACCGCTGGGAATGGAATAAAAAGATTTTTGGCTGAAAAAAACTCTATTACATAATTTCTAGCTTTATAATCAAATAATCGTGATAAGGATATTTTATAAACTCGTGGTTCGTCTATCGAAATAAGTCGAGTTTCAATAAGAGCACCATGGGCATCAATAGCCGATATTCGGCAACCAATATTTTCATAACCGCGCTTAATAAGAAAATGATTAAGAAAACTAATATCTACTTCTGTACCATCGATCTCGGGCACTATCAAGGAAGAGCGGTGTATTGTATTCTTAAGAGGCTCTTTGTGATAGGCTACACGCGTAGTTTCAACTTTAGTGAATGTTTTCATATGTATTGAGACTCAAGTTTAACTAAGGCAGCAAGCACACTTGCTACGTCTTCATCAGACATGGCAGGAAATATAGGCAAAGTAAACACTCTACTGTAAAACTCTTCAGTAGCTGGACATTTTTTTATCCATTCTTCGCCGTTAACATATTGGCGATAATAAGGATGTCTATAGGCTGGAATATACAATACCTGTACACCAATATTTTCCTTGTGCAAGTATTGTATTGCTAATTTTCTTTCTAATATGTCTTTGTTAATTAAAACAGGAAATAAATGATAGGCAGATTTAACAAAAGGCTTTTCTTCAAGACATTTGAATAATTGCGAATGTTTTAAATGCTGGCGATAAGACGCAGCAATTTGCCGCCGCCTATCAATGAATTCAGCAATTCGATTGAGCTGGCTTAGACCTAAGGCTGCCTGTATGTCGGTAAGCCGGTAATTGTAACCCAGAAATTGCATCTCATGGTACCACGGTCCTTCATTGTCAGTTAAATAAGCTGGATCCTTTTCGATACCATGCGTGCGAAATAGTTTTAGCTTATGGCAAAGGTCGGCGCTATTTGTTACTACCATACCTCCTTCACCGGTAGTAATAGTTTTCACTGGATGGAAACTAAATGTTGTCATATCGGCTAACGATCCAACAGGCTGCTCTTTGTATGTTCCCCCCAACGAATGAGCACCATCTACAATGAATGAGATCTCAGCTCCATTTGCCATTTCTTTCAATTGAGCAATATCACAAGGATGTCCTGCATAATCAACACCGACTATGGCTTTAGTCTTGCTATTTAGTAATTGAATAACTGATGAAGGATCAATTAATCCGGTAGCAAGATCAATATCAGCAAATTTGGGTCTGGCTCCTAAATACAAAGCAGCATTAGCTGTGGCCGCAAAAGTCATAGCGGTAGTAACAATCTCATCACCAGGACCGATACCGGCAGCATAATAAGCAGCATGTAAAGCTGCGGTGCCACTACTAAACGCTATTGCGTGCTTAGCACCGCATATAGTGGCGAGGCGTTTTTCGAATTCGGGAATTACTGGCCCTTGAGTCAGCCAATCAGAGCGTAAAACATCCACCACAGCAGAAATATCGGCTTGCGATATTGACTGTTTACCGTATGCTAACCAGTTGTTACGCACGGGGCTGGCTGCATTGGAGCTAAGCTCACTGGCGGCTCTTGTATCGACTCTTTTATCAACTCGCATAATTCCTTACCGCTTAGCCATTTATCGTTTAAATCACTGCGATACCTAAATCCATCTGGCACAGGCTTTCCACCTAATTTTACTAATTTATCCGTCTCCCACCATAATAAATTAGGTTGAATGACAAAATAACTGGGAAATTCAAGACACCAGGGAGATTCATCCCTTGGAATCAGGGTTTCATGCAACTTTTCCCCAGGTCTTATGCCTGTAAATTCAAAACGGCAATCAGGCCCTATCGCTTTTGCCAATTCGATAAGTCTCATACTGGGGATTTTAGGCACAAAAATTTCGCCGCCATGCATTTCTTCAAGACTGTTTAGGACAAAATTGACTCCTTGGTCCAAAGTGAGCCAAAAACGGGTCATACGTTCATCGGTTAACTGCAATACTCCAGTGTCACGCATTTTGGTAAAAAGTGGTATAACACTGCCACGACTAGCAACTACATTACCGTAAGGCACAATACTAAAACTAGTTTTATCTGATTGCCCTACATAAGCATTGGCAGACACAAACACTTTGTCTGAACATAATTTCGTTGCCCCGTAAAGGTTAATGGGGTTAGCAGCTTTGTCTGTACTGAGAGCAATTACTTTGCTCACACCTCTGTCAATAGCAGCATCCACTATATTGGCGGCACCCATAACATTAGTTTTTATAAATTCTAGTGGATTATATTCAGCCGCCGGTACTTGTTTAAGAGCAGCAGCATGCACAACGATATCTACATCATGAAAGGCTCTATAAAGGCGATCTTTATCTCTTACATCACCAATGAAAAACCTCAAACGTCTGTCATCGTCTAAGGCATTTCTCATCTCGTATTGCTTACATTCATCACGGCTGAATATGATAAGTTTTTTAGGCGATCTGGTTGCTAGCAGCTTACGGACAAAAGCTTGCCCAAAGGACCCTGTGCCGCCGGTTACCAAAACTGTTGCTTCAGCCCAGTTAATCATCTTTCCTTCTCGTTTATTTCCCAGAACCCAGCTGTTTCAGGGTAGCATGAAGACAAGTGGCTACCGAGTATAGTTTACGATCTGTAAAAGCTTCTTTCAATGCTAAAGCTTGCCTCGGAAATACGTAAGCGTGCCTAAATTCTTTACCAGAAAAATACTATGTGCTAGAGTCGAACACTGGTAAGTATCCTCTTTTATTGAGTATTTGTCATTGATTCACCACATCCTGGCGAAAGCAAAAAATATGTGGTCATTATTCTCCTCTGGAGATAATCCCGAGCCCCTTACGTTAGATAAACCAGCACCTGATTTAAATGATGGCTGGAGCTGGATTCCTAACTGGCCGGATATTTTTAATGGACAGTATGATGAATGGTTGCGTTATGTCGAGTCCTCCAAGCATGGTCGCAAAATTCTTATTGCTACTTGCATTGGTGGAAATTCAGCTCTTACGCCGATTGAATCATTGCTTTGTGTAGCACTTACTTTACGTGGAGCATCGGTAGATGTTCTGCTTTGCGATAAGGCAATTCCGGCCTGCACAAATGCTTTGGCAATAGAATTCAAAGATCAAAATGACTTTCTCACTAGCGGTCCAACCAAGTGTGATTGGTGTTTCGAGTCTGGTTCAAGAACATACAAAGATTTAAATCTATCTGTCCATCGATTGAGCCAATATATAGAAGAGCAAGATAAAGAAGAAGCTCAGGACTTGGCTAAAACAATGCCTTACGAAGAAATTTCTCATTATCATGAGAACGATCTTTTTATAGGTGAACACGCTGTTGCTGGAGCATTACGCTATTTTGCCAGGGGTGATTTCAACGGAGAGCCTCATGCTGAAGCTGTGGTCAGGCGCTATTTAGAAGCTGGTATCCTATCAAGCCGTGCTATTGATAGACTGTTTAAAAAATACGGTTATGAAGCCACTTTGGTTAATCATGGCATTTACGTACCGCAAGGATTAGTAATAGAGGCAGCAAAAAAATATAAATCTCCGGTGGCGCTATGGTACCCGTCTTATCGCAATAAATGTGTCAGCATCTTTCCGGTCGAAGACAATTTTCAAAGCGCCATACAGACAGCTAATAATGGTTCCTGGAATACTATGCCCTGGACAGATGAAATGGAAAGCGACATCGTTGCCTATTTGCAGAGTCGCTCCAAAGGCACATATGACTGGATAAAATCGCAAGCCGAGAATGGTCCTACCGAACTTGCCGAGATAAGCCGTCAAATTGGTATAGATTTTAATAAACCGACCATCGGTTTATTGACTAATGTAGCTTGGGACGCTCAGGTTTTTTATCCTACAAATGCCCTTCCAAGCATGCTTGAATGGTTAATGAAAACAATAAAATACTTTGAATCAAGACCCAATTTACAGCTTCTTATCAGAGTACATCCAGGTGAGCTTACCGGATACGTTATTTCACGACAACTGGCTGTTGATGAAATCAACAATGCTTTCCCCGTTTTGCCAGCCAATGTGTTTATCATTCCGCCAGAAAGTCCAATTAATACTTATGCAGTCATGATGCCCTGCAAAGCAATTTTGATTTATGCCACCACTGCTGGTTTGGAATTTGCCTGTATGGGCTTCCCTGTTATTGTTTCCGGTGAAGCCGCTATTCGCGATAAAGGATTTAGTTATGATGCTTCTTCCGAAACAGAATATCTTGCCTTGCTTGATCGATTACCATTTTCACCAGAAAAATTGAGCCCCGAAAAAATTAGCCAAGCCCGTAAATTTGCCTATCATACATTTTTCCGTAAAATGATCCCCTTGGAAGTACTAGAACCACAGAGTTCAACCTATGTACCTTATACAATAAAAAAAGTTGGACTTGCTGGTTTTCTGCCAGGACAAGATGCAGGGCTAGATATCATTTGTGACGGTATTCTAAACAATGCCGATTTTATCTATCCATACAAAGCTTACAAACAAGCTGGTGCGACAACCAAGCCGGCCAATCATGATCACAGCAGCATTTACCAGCATGTAGTAGCACGCAAATAATTAGCCCTCAGCTAGCAATTTAAAAGATACTTTTATTTTCTCACCACTAGTATAGAGCGCTTTTTGGATGACGTCGATTAGCAGCTACTTAACCCATAGCAATGCCTAATGCTTTCGCTTGACTCACTAAATCCGGGTCCCAAGCATAGTCCTTTAAATAAACATATTCCGGTACCGTGAGCATGAAATTGACATAGTCAGCTACATATCGATTGTTACGGCTGAAATTTTGCATATAAGCTAATTTAAGCGGAACATTTGCGTCCCCGCTCACATTTTGCGTAGCTCTGTGATTCATGCGAAAATGAAATATTACCGCATCCCCTGCCTTGCTCAAAATAGAATGACCATGTTTCACTGCTTCACCTAGTGGAAAATATTTATCCATCCATTGCTGGAATTTGGTCGGTCTTTCTCTACGTAAAAACGGATCAAATTTTTGCCGATGAGATCCAGGCTCAACATCGAGGCCACCACCTTTATGTGGATCATTATCCTGCATGTAGTAAGCCACCTGAACCATGAAATAATCAGGCTGCCATTGAAAATAACAACCGCCGCGCTCTTGTGGAGAGCTGTCCTTATGCCAGCGAGCATAATAGCCCTTTTGAATAGCGGCCTCACGTGAGATAGCAATACTATCGCCTAGGATTTTTCTCACTACATTTAAAGTAGGTTCTTTAAACAATAACCAACGCAAACTTGGGTGGCGATTATACATTGCAAACAATACTTTATCGGTATCGCCTTTAAATTTTTCAGTCTCCGGCTTGTCATACTGGTCTAACGCAAAAGATCTAAGCTGTGCAATCTCGTCATTATTCAGCACACCAGGAATGAGAACAAATCCATCTTTGTGGAACTGCTTAGCCAGGGCGTCTGCAGATACTGTTTTTGGACTGGTGGCAATTGCTACGCTCATTTTATTCACCTATGGGGTGCTAAGAACCTATTACGCGTAAATTATACGGGTAAATCTTTAGTCTTATTTTAGAGCCAGATTATCTAATCAAATTAATTTTACTGAAACAAAGAGAATAATTTGAATCTTTACGAACCAGCCTTTACCCTAAGATTTCAAGCGCCACACAAGGCCAACAATGAAACATTGAAGGAAAGGGCGTTTTACCATTATCTTTAGCCAATACATTGATTTGATATTGATAAAATAATCCTACCAAAGTATCCGCATTCGTCGGATCAGAACGTCCTAAAGGATCTACACCGTTTACCCTATCTGCGTTATCAGTCAAAATAAGATAACCAGGGCGTTTTAAAATACGGGCAAATTCGGCGATTACTTTGCGAATATTATACGCATAATTCAGTGTACCGGCGCAATAAATCAAACCAAAACGCTGAGGGGCAAAGCCTGTGTCATGCATGTCGCCGGCTACAATACCATTTTCCTTATCTTCAAACAGATCAAGACCAATTGTTTTAGATAAACCTATATACCTGCGGAAAAAGGTCAATTCATCCGGATATCGCGGACCAACTACTAAAACTTCATCATCAGGAGAAATTGCCCCTTTTTGTCTCAGCGCAAGCAGTGTACGCAACATAAGATGATGATCTTGCTCAAACCCGCCCAATAGCGGTATCCCCCAAGGGTTATCTTTCGCCCCTGCAATAACGCGCTGTCTATAGGAATATTCTTTGTTAATATCTAAAAAGCGGCTTGGATTGCCGGCAGCGTTTAAAGATATAAACTCATTAAAGAGATCCGGAATCATTTTTTGTAGATTAGGATGTGCTCCCCCACGCTTAGGCAAATAGGGGTGGTTATCGCCAAGAATCGAGTGAAGGGCAGCCGACAACTCCTGTCTAGGTAAGTCAGGATTGCCTGTGCACAAAGCAGATAACGCACGTATCATTATATCGCTACGCGACCAATGTTTCTCTCGCGGCCCAGCGTAACGGCTTTCAATAATGGGTACAATATCGTCTATGTGATCAAATTCAAAAAATCGCGGTATCTTACCGTCTTCAATTAGTTGATCAAGAACGCCAGCCACAAGCTTTGCTCTTTGTGATGGCGGATAATATGCGCTGTCATGCCGTTTACTGGTTCGTGTCGGCACAGTTAAAACAGATTGCGCCAAAATAGCGCGGGCAGTTTGAGATAAGTTGTCGTAGTTATTTTCACGATCGCATTCACACAAACAAGCAAGCGTCTTTGTGAGCGCCTGCTGCCAATCGCCTGCTTGCTCATAGTTATCCAGTAGCAAACGCAATATAATTGCTCGATCTGATCGAAAGCGATTATCAAGTTCAGCCGCGGCAGCTTGCGTTTGCAAGTCCTCCAATTCAGCGTAACTATATCGACAGGCTGACAGAGGATCTGTATACACTGAAACGAGCCTCTTTATATAGTTATCAAAATCGATAGTTTTACGCCATTGTTGACCCTTTTCCAATAAACTCAGCTTTGCTTTTACTGCTGTTGGCATAGTTCACCTCTTGTATTTATATTGATTTTATACTTTTTTTGCCACTGCCCACATATGACCTGATAGTTCATTGTCAGCAAGAAAATCTTGGAATGACTCACCTAGCCTTTCCCACTCCTCAATAAGAACTAATTTTAAAAACGGACAACCAGAAATATCCAATTTGCCAGATAAAACAAGGCTGCGCACAATTTGCGCATCAAGTTTACCCGGTGTAGTGATTTCTATCACTTCAAAACCGCAACGCTCAAGAAGCAACCTCAATGAATAGGGATTAAACGAATTCATGTGATTAGGACCGTCAAGACTATCAGCTGATTTTCCAGCCACCAATAAATCAAAGCCTTTGCTATTGGGAGTGGTCAGAATTAATAAACCACCCGGCATTAAAATTCGTCGACACGAAAGCAAAAATTGCTTTGGCGCAAAAGAATGATAAAGAACTTCAAAACTAGTTATCACATTAAACTGATTTGATTCTACCTGCTCTATCGGTAATTCGATTGTATCAATTCCTCTCTTGCGGCAACTTTGAGCTAATTCATGGCACGGCTCAATCGCAACAGTTTTTCTAAATGTTTTTAGTTCAGAAACAGCCTGGCAAAAAGTGCCAAAACCAGCACCAACATCTACTAACGCTTCTTTCGGTACATTATTCTGTTCGCATATTTTGTCGACCAAATTGGCTCTCGGTACAAAAATATCACGCCGCCGAGACTCTTCTGATGTCGGGAAAATTTTATCGTTCCAATGTTTTAGACTCCTCGCGGTGGTGAAAAACTTGATCACCATTTCATTAGTTGGTCTTGGATTAATATAGACAGTTTCACAGGCATTACAACTAACAAACATAAAACCCGATTTTTCAAATTTGACTTTATATTGCTCGTGCTCGCAAGCAGGACATGGAACAAGAACAAAACCATCTCTATGTTTCATTAGCTCGCTGATATCGAGCGCACGAAGCATGGCATTTTCGGCCATTAGTTCTACCGGTCGAATGAGTTGTTCCTTCAGCTGTTCTCTCATCGGCGCATTTTTCCTGAAACGCAATCCATAAAGTTTAGCATACCAAAACCCTGCTAATAGCCTATTCTTTGTTAGCTGATGATAGTGTGGCATTGCTCAAAGAAGACGAAAAGAGTTCTTGCAAAATTATCTGTGTTGTCAGTACCAGATACCCTTTATTAGTTTTGAGAAAACCCGTCAATTCAGAAAGTGAAACAGCGATGATTTCCTGATATTCCTTAGAATTAACACCTCTACCGGTACTTACAATTACACCGGGTAATAGTGTAATTCGACAACAGATATCCCATGTATTTTCTAAATAATCCAATATCAAAAATAATGGCTCGATATCTGAAACCTCATCTATACCAATTTCTTCAGTCAACTCTTCTACAAGCTGGCGACGAAAATCTGCTTTACCGTTTGATACTGACAGATTGGCGTCAAGTGAACCAGAAGGCACTAGTTCAACAAAATCTGGATACTGGGTTACGGATAGACTGCGCCGTCCAAAATAAAGTTTATCATGATGAAAAATTAGACCGCTTACCGCTACTGCTTTAATTTGCAAGGCATCGCGAACAATTTCTGATTGGCGTTGGGCATAGAAAAAGCGATAGGGCATCGTGCAAGCAAGGAGACCAGTCGCACTTACTTCAGTAGCACATAATATTTTCCCATCGAACAATTGAGAGCCAGATTCTCTTGTGTCCGACTGCCATATCCCCTCTACAATTTCCAATATATTTTCTGGCACATATATCGGTGATGGCGAAACAGTTATTTGAAAGTCTTTGTTTATCGGTATTATTTCAACACCTTGCTGCTGCATTAATATAGCCTTTAAGCAGGTACAGCATGCAGATGAACAATGTTCTTCATATAAAAATTTTCCATTTCTTTTGGTTTGCCTTGAGCAACAATGGATCCTTTGTGCAATACAATGACTTGATTGCACAAATCTTTAATTTGAGCAAGATCGTGAGAAACAAGCATCACAATTTGGGAAGTGTTGAATATTTCTCTTAGTCTATTGATCGATTTTTCCACAAAATGTGCATCACCAGCGGCAAAAATCTCATCAAGCAATAAAATTTCCGGATCAACAATTGCACCAATAGAAAAAGCGAGACGTCCAAGCATGCCTGAGGAATAATACTTAATGGGTAAGTCTATCATTTCAGCTAGTTCGGAAAAATCGATTATTTCACTCTCTAGCTGTTTCATTTGCTTGTAAGAGCGTCCCAGTAAAGCACCATTTAAATAAATATTTTCCCGACCGCTCAATTCGTAATCAAAACCAGTGCCTAGTTCAATCATAGGAGTGATTTTTCCATGCACATGTATGCGTCCTGATTGAGGTGGATAAATTCCGACAATCATTTTAAGTAAGGTTGATTTACCAGCCCCATTCAAGCCGATAATGCCCAAACGCGTGCCGCCCTGTAACGACAAATTGACATTTTTCAGGGCATCAAATTCAATCACAGATTGGGTATGGCGATTCCGTGAAAATCTTCGTATTACTGATTCTTTAAGCCCAGGAGATGGATTCCGATAAATCCGGAATCTTAAAGAAGCATTTTCAATAGTTATTTCAGCTGTCATTGATATATAAAGTTGTCGATATGATTTCTTCGTCCAATGTAATTTTTCGAATGCAATTTGGTCCGCGGCCTGATCAAAGTCTAAATATAATGTCCTTTTCTTTTTGTCTAAGAATAGCAAAGCCAACAAACAAACTAACACCGGAAAGAGCCACTGTGATCAACCATTCATTTACGGTTGGTGCAGTACCGCTGTATATAATGTCACGATAGAGGTTGATAAAATGGCTAAATGGGTTAATCTGGAAAAATATCACATATTTTTCTGGCACTGCTGATAGTGGATAAACAATTGGTATTAAATAAAAGAAACAGGTAAGAATAACTCTGACAAAATGCGTGATATCACGAAAATAGACAGTGGCCACAGCAAGCGCTAAAGCAATACCAAAAGTGAATAAAAAAGTGACAGCCATAGCTACTGGCAAAAGCAGCACTGCCCAATGCAGATGCAATCCCACCAAAAGAGCAAGGGCCATCATACTTACTAAACTCAAAGCAAAATTGATCAATTCAGTGGCAACACTTACTAAGGGGAAGAAAATTTTCGGGATATACACTTTCTTCATAAAGTTCTCTGCCGCTGTAATTGATGAGCAGCCAGTGGCGATGCTTTCCGATATAAATGTCCAGGGTAATAGCCCTGTGAAAATGAAAATGCCATAAGCTTTGGCATCGCGCTTAAAAATAAGCGAAAAAACGGCGGTAAGGACTATCATCATCAGAAGCGGATTAAGCAGGCTCCAGGCAAAGCCGAGTATTGAGCGTTGATAGCGGCGCCGTAAACTATTGATGATAAAACTTGCCAGAGCAAATTTGACATATCTTAGCTCACCAACTGTGCGCCAGACATAAGCAATAAACCATTCCGGTTGGGGCTCAGCGGTGATACCCACCCGGTCATCAATAATTCCGTCAGTAACAGATAAAGAGGACAAGCCTACCGAAGGCTGATTTAATAGATCTACTGCCGGGTCAACTGCCTGAGTAATCTCACTTGAATTAGTAGTTGTGTCTTGTTGTAGCATCACTCAATAAATATATAGTCTACCAGCTGACTTTAGCGCACTAACAAATGCAGATTATACTTGACGACTATCCGACGAAGGCTTTATTTAGCGCAGTGTAATGTTTTTTGCAATATTGAAGCTAAAAGCACCACTTGTCAACCGATTGGGCAGCAATTGCTAAAGCAAAATTCATTGCTCGATTTCGAATCACCACTTTCCTGATTAAATGGCAGTCTTGCTAGTTGTTCATCAACCAACAGTTTTATCATCGAAACAAATTGTGGACGGCTACCAGCTGTCTTAGCCCTGTTATAGCCAATATTGAGCTCTTCACATAATTGCTTAGTCTGTACATCAAGATCGTAAAGTATTTCCATATGTTCTGAGATGAAGCCTACAGGCGCAATGATCACGTCTTTCACATTATTTTGAGGCAACGTTTCAATAGTCTTATTTAGATCCGGCTCAAGCCAGGGCTGTTTAGGAGAACCGCTGCGACTTTGATAAGAAATTTGCCAGGGGTTAGAAAGTTTGGCGGCAGTCATTATTAGTTTGCAGGTCTCTTGCAATTGTTCTGCATAGCGACAACCATCAGCCATTGATAAAGGAATACTATGAGCAGTAAAAATAATAAGGGCAGCTCTTTGGCGCTCCGCTGGCATATTGCCCTGGGCAATCAATAATTGCTCAGCATTGGCAATAATAAAATTAGGATGATTATAAAAAGGACGGATTTTGTCTATTTGTGGCGCCTTTGCTCCTATCATTAGACAAGCATTATCTATATCTTCTAAATACTGGCGGCAGCTAGAATAAGAACTATAGGCAGCAGTGACAAAGGCTATTGCTCGCTTAATACCGTCAGCTGCCATTTGTTTAATTGTGTCAGCCAAAAGCGGATGCCAATTACGATTACCCCAATATATCGGCAACTTAGGACCATCCAGTTCTATAATCGGGCGCAAAGCGGCTATTAGTTTACGATTTTCTGCATTGATCGGACTGACACCACCAAACAATTCATAATGATGCGCTACGGCGATCACACGTTCTCCAGGCACATTTTTTCCGCGCAATACATTTTGCAAAAAGGGCATGACATCATTCATACCTTCTGGTCCGCCAAAAGATACAAGTAAAAAAGCATCGTATTTGGGATCTTGTTTATCAAGCATTCAGTAATCAGCCACTTTATCTTTCAATGATAGTATTTATTTCTCTTTCTAGTTTTGATATATAGTCACTAAAGCAAAATCGCTCCAAAACTAGACGAGCATTAAGCCTGCCAGCCTCTAATCTCTCTGGTTCATTGGTTAGATAGCCGTAAACGGCTTCAGCAAATTTGATAATATCACCATATGGAATTATTTTGGCCCCGCCTCCTTCCACCATTTCCGGTACTCCACCAGCATTTTCAAAGCTAACGATTGGTAGCTGTGCTGCCATAGCATCATGGCCAACACAAGGAAAAGAATCTTTGCGAGAAGGAATTACAAAAATATCTGCTCCATGGAAAACCGGCCGTAAATCCTTTCTCGCAGGTAATAGATGAATATATGAGGCAAGGTTGCCTTGTTTGAGGTCCCAATCGACATAGTATTGCTGGCTGAAAGGAGTGATGTATTCTGCCCCAACCCAGACAAAGTGTATTGGTCTGCGAAAAGACTTTTCTGATTGTTGTTGCCACTTTGACATAACACTGCGAGCAATAAAAACAAACAAATCAAGCCCTTTTCTCATCTCAGGCGCTCCGCAGCCTAATATAATCAAGGAATCATCACTTGCCCCAATCTCGTTTCTCAGGCGTTTGCATGCTTCAGTTTTATTATACTGACCAAAACTTGCATCTAATAAAGGATTGGGCATAATCATATGGCGGCCGCTGTTAACTGCACTCCCAGCCCTTTTTTGCGCAAAATCACTGACAAACTTAGCCGGAAAAATGGACAGGTCACTAATTTCAAAAACGTCACTAAGAAAAGACATTGTGTACGTATCAACAAACTCATGCACAAGGGAAATTATCTTGATTCCACTCCTAGCCATCGCTTTAACATATTTGCCAGTCTCTAGACTATTCAGTATAGAAATTTTCGGTCTTTTAAAAGGCAAGTCATCGAAAAGCAAAGACAAATATTGTTCGCATTTATACTCTCTTCCCATCACTCCATGAAAATTGATAATATGAGCTACTTCATTGAATTCATTTTCCAGCTCTCCCTCTCTGTCTAGAAAAAGTAGACACTCCCAGCCTTTAGTTGATAGAGATCTGGCTATATGCAATAACAAAAGAGGAGCACCAGTGAGAGAAGCTACATGAGAACAAAGAATTATGGTGTTTTTGCTTTCCATAAATCCAGGAGCGTTTTTTTTCAAAGTTAGCGACTGCACTAATTCCTTATAGAGCGCGTATTTTTCTTTTGACAAATTAGCCTTAGCTACTTGCTGACCAAAGCGAAGGAACTCACCGGGCAACAATTGGTAGTCTTTTGGCCGGCGAGGCATGACCCGCCAATATTTTGCTGTTCTCCCACCACTTATATTAAGAGAATCTGTCGCTTGCCCTACAGATTCTAATTTATATAATAATTCAAAACTTGGAAATGGAAAAACCCGCTTCTTTGCGCCTTGCGATAAAAAATACATAAGAAGATTCTGGCGACGCTGCAAAACTGCTTGCATAGATTTCCATTTATTTCCAGCATTTCTTGTAAGAACGGCTTTCGCTCGATATCTGAGTAAGTGTCGATTTCTTTTATGATTACCCTGATGGGCAACAAAATAAGGAATGAGAGCATCGCGCAAATCCGCTTCTTGTGCCTTCCTTTTATATCTTGCATTATCGAAAACCATAGAAGGCATACGTCCCTCCGCCGCGCCAAAATGTATATAATGTGCCAAAGGATTCATTGTTGATCTGCGCACATCAATGTATTCATTTATATAGAATTCAGCATCAAATAGAGGGTGAGGATTTCTACCTTCCCTGCCACCAATAGTGATGAAATGGAGTAAGGGATTGTAGAGATCAAAATTAACATCTTTATTCGTCTCAATATAAAAACTGGTATCAAATAAAGGATGTGGTTGCAGATTATTCTTAGCACCAATTCTTAAATAATGTAAAATCGCCTCAGACGGGCTCAAGAATGAATCATTTAATTGGCCAAGATAAAAGTCAGCATCAAAAATTCCTGAATCTCTAATGAGCTCAGCATTTTTTTTCAAATCCTGTTCATCAACTGTATTAAGAGCGGCATTAACTGGTAATGAACGCCAAGCACTAAATTTCGCCACAAAAGTTTTGATCATTATTATTACCTAATTATTGGCCAAAAGTAATTCTTTTTTCCAACGCTCAATTGTATCTTCTGTGATGCCTAATCTGCGATCATGCAATTGTATTGCCTCGATAAACTCAGAAGCAGAGTCAATTTTTATCCACTGCTTAGGATTTGGAATAAAAATCATGAGACGCTTAAATGGATATTCTGCACACAAATAACCACAAGAAACATCTTTGACAATATTTTTGGTTATAGTCAGACGGTCGGAAACAACAGTAGCATTGATATGAGGCGCACCTAGATACATGCGTAACATGGATTGAAAGTCCCATGAACCATCAAAAAGTGGGCTCCACATAACATAACGTTTACAGTTGGCAAGAATTACTACATCGCAATTTTTAAAACGCTCTTTGTTATTTTTAACCACACTAACAATATACTTTTGAAAGGTCCATGACCTGAACCAGGGTATTGACCAACCCCAGTCAGCCAATATAAAAAATATGATTAGCGGAGATACCATAGCAGTAAGCAAAATGCTGGTAGCTTTTCGACTTTTCATTTGCTTACCTGTTAATAGACCAACAAGGCCAGATAAAATCATAGCTGAACCAACTGAAGCACCTATATTTATTCGGTTCATGATTGAATCTATTACGGGTGAATATTCAGGCGAAGCAGCAAAAACCGCATAAGAACAGATCATGATTGTTAGCCCTAACCCAATAAACGCATATGGATGAAAAAGATTATTTTGATCGTCACTAATCAGAAAGAGTGTCAAGGCGACAATTGCCGCAAGCAAGGCCAATGTACAACATTTAAAAACATTCAATTCACAGAAAGACTCTTGCGCTCTAAGTAAAAATACAGACATAGCATATGGCAAAATAGTTTGTGAAAAGCCCGCTTGTATAACGTCGAACATATGTGGTAGCGAGAACTTCAGGGTGTGATGAAATCCCTTATTCAAATGTTCAAGCAAATATACGCGTTGATAATAATAAATCGCCAAAACACCAACGAGACTTGGAGCTAAAGCTATTACTGATTTCAACCAGCTATCACCCCAGCGATACTTTTTTCTATATAGAAACAGAAGACAGATACCGGTAATGGAGATTAAAGGTAGAAAAGCCTCATAAGTAAGCAGGCTTGCCAGAAAAGCCAAGTTTGAGTACAGAAAGCACGTTCGCTTTTCGTCTTGAACAGCTTTGACTGCTTGCCATAAACTAAGCAAATACATTGCCAAGCTTAAGGTAATTGTATTAGTGGTTACCCAATAATGGGTCGCATCATGACTAGGGTATACCAGCATTAACAAACTGGCGATAAATGCAAGAGCGCGATTACCAGAAAGTCTACATAAAACGAGATAAAGAACAAAAGCAGTCATTACTTCAAAAAAACAATTGAGGAGATGATGCCAGAAAGGTTGATCATGAAAAGCCAGCCATGAACCCACATAAACAATGCTCTCAATAGGACGTGTGATTATTCTTGGATCGCGTAGAGAAATTTGTAATAACGATTGCCAGTTTTGTTGACCAGCATATAAATCAGCAAAAGTGGACCAATCGTCCAAATAGAAACCTATCTTACGAATAATTGGACCAAACCAGATGAGTTGACACAGTATAAGTGCTATCAATACTATAAAATGCGCCATCCAAGTAGGGCGGCAAATTTTTTTAGATACCAGAACTTTTTCTTTAGTTAAAACTTGATCTTCTTTAATCATGGCTTCGCTTCTAACACTTAGGCATTTTGGATTAATAACAAGTACTAAAGTTTTAACGATTTTTGATAGCGGCTAATTCTACTTGCTGTTTGTGCCACTTTACAGTCTCCAAGAGACCATCTTTAAAAGTAAATTTTGATCGCCAGTCAAGTTCCCGGCAGATTTTTTCATTGTTTGCTACCCAGACAGAAGTGTCCCATCTACGATTGGGCATTGAACCCCATTGTGGTTCTTGTTTGATATCAAATATTTCACGCGCTACCGCAACAACATCACGCAGGGATGTTTGCTTGCCGGTACCAAGATTATAAACAGAGCCCGGTTTTATTTCCTTGGTCGCTGCAGCAATGAAAGCAGAGATAGCATCATCAATATAAATAAAATCGCGGGCAATCATAGGATCAACCAAAGGTGGTAATTTTCCCTCCAGTCCATGCCTGATTATTGTTGGAATCAGCCTATCTTTATCTTCAAATGGTCCATAAACTGAATAAAGCCGCAGTATTACCGTAGGCAAGCTATGTTTCTGCGCATACAATCGACAAAAATGTGTGGCAGCTGCTTTGGTAATTGCATAATCACTATTTGGGTCAAGCCATTCGTCTTCTTTCGGCGCATGGGCTTTGTATCCATACTCGGATGAAGAACCGGCGCTGACAAAGGCTTCACAGCCTATTTTAGTACATGAGCTAAGCAAGTTAGCGGTACCTAAAACATTAGTCGAGACTATGCGCTCAAGATCATTTTGCCAGGAATAAGCGCCATGTGCTGCTAAATGAAAAACCCAATCCGGCCTTACCTTTTTTTGTAGGCAAACCCGCAATGTTTCAGCATCTGTTAAAGGCACATGATGTATTTGCAAATCATTTTTTATATCATCTAGTCGCCAAAAATTACTTTCGGAGCGACAAATTATGTGTACTGCATGCCCACTGTTTAATAAATGTCTAACTAAGTTAGCACCTACAAAACCAGCAGCCCCTGTGACAAGAGCGCGCTTCATACACGCACAGGAACGTTGCTTAGGATGTTTTCGTAATTAAAGACTTTTAGGTATTGATTAGCAAGCAATTGGATCTCTAATTGTTCTTGAGCTGTCAATTCCTGAGCAGTAGCAATATTAGCTGCAGTAGTAGCAGTGCGAATTGTGCCCCAGGGATAGACTTCTTTCAAAGGTTCTCCATTCCAACTTGGTTGGCTTAATGAATCAGCCGCTTCCAATCCAAGCTTTCTGCAAAGATCACCCAGCGTACGTTTGGGGTTTTCCATCACATCTTCGGTACGTACAATGTGAAAACGATCCGGGTATTTTTCCTTGAAAATCAAAGCATAATACTGATTCATCGTCCAACCAAGCATATAATGCTGCAAGGAAAGTGGTACTGGGCGCTTCTTAGTGTCAGCATAAGCTGACCAGGGATTTCTTACAATGTGCAAGAAATGGGCATCTGGAAGATCATCAAGTATTTTATTCGCATCCACAGTAATGATTGGACTATAACCAACATACATCACTTCTTTGCCTGTGCGCTTGTAGTCTTTCCAGGCTTCAAAAGTTGCTTTAAAGAAAGCAGCTATATTATTAGCGCGGCTACGTCCTGTCTTTTTGATATGGGCAACATATTTAGCCATGCGATCATCGTCAGAAAAATCAAACGGCATATGCCGGAATTTGCTCACATGAGGAGTGCGGGCGCGCACTTTGCCTTCTTCATCAATAATAGCCTTGTAGTCTTGTTCCGGCGTTGCTTCCAGAGCAAACGTCGGCCAACGATATTTGAGCGGATACATCGAACTCAAATGGTCGTTGACATACTTGGAACCTGGTTGCGATTCAAATGGATAAACAAAAAGCTGCGAATGTCCATCCAGAAAGCGATGCGTAGTATTACCACCGTTTTCATACATTGCCCCAATCATTAACAAACGGAAATTTTCAGTCATACTACTTATCTGCTCCTGAATCTGTAATTGTGATTTTACAAAAGAAAAATTATGGCTCACTGCCATTGTCATTCAATTGGCTTATAGAAAAACTATAGAAGAGATTTTGTTTTTGGCCCTTTGAATGCCTGGATTTGTAAACAAATGGAAAGCCAGTAGCCATCTTTTGCGGAATTGCTTCAATGGCAAAAATCTGATTTCCCGCAGTCCAAACAAGACTACCTATTAATTTACCAGTTTTCATGTCAATAGCATGAATTCCGCACTCGCTTTTGTTTACATCCAGTCCTGGCGCATACTGACTAAATCTCGGTATCACTCTTGAGGTACCAACAAAAGCTAAAGAAGAGCTAAAACACAGTCCCCTCGTCCACCCGGGTAGCGCTATTACTGGATTAAATTGACTATCTTCTGCGTAACCAAATTCGCCATAGCCACTATTGTCAACCCAGACCCTTTCCCCGTAGAAACGAGCAGAATGAGGGCGAGTTAATCCACGCGCATAAACTTCTCTTGTTTTTCCTGAAAAAATTACGCCGCGCTTATCTACTAGAAAATTCTTATGCCCTGGGCGACGATTAGAAATTTCATCACATGATGCAGAAAAATAAGATTCTTTAATATTACGGCCAGCAGCTATCGAATTTAGCTGAATATGATTTTGTCCAAAGACAGGACCATCATGTGTATCAATGCAACGAGGCCACCAGACTCTTTCATATTGAGATTTAGAATTCAGCCTGACGACAGCATTTTGACCAACAGCATTTGCATAGAGCTCACCACCTATCATAGCTAAATCATGAATATACAGGCAACCTGGATAGAATTTTGAGCTAATAGGAATTAGTGGTTTTCCTTTTGGCTCATATTTCTCTATATCAAGCCTATCAAGCAGTTTATCAACCACCGCTAAATCATATACCTGGTTAGGGTTCCTTGTACTGGCTACATGGAGCAGCTGCTGTTTGGTATCAAATGCAATACCGGATGGATGAGGCATACTGAGGTAACTAATTTCTGGCCGTCCATCTATAACTGTAAGAGCGATAAGCATATGCTCATACTCACGGCTAACCAGCAAAGTAATTCCTTGCAGGGCTTGCCACCATTTGCCCCTGGTACGAAACTCCAACAAAGAAAGATCAATTTCTGCTGCCTGCCGCCACTGGCTAGTAATTTGCTCTGGTGCACGCCAAAGGCCATGGTGATGCTGCCATAATTTATGAAGATCTCGTGAGCCCTTAGTTATGCGGGGCTGGCTTTTTTGAATTGTCGCCAAAGAAACAGCGCTCCTAAATACATTTTTACAGCCGAACCATAATTAGTGGTTGACTTACCTCCATGCCGCCGCGTAGAAAGCACAGGCACCTCTAAAATTGGATAATCATATTGCCTACATAGCGCTACAAATTCAGCATCAATTAGATCATCCTCTCTAGAAAGATTTAGCAAGGGCGTGAATTTGCGCGGAAACACTTTTGGTGTCCCATTAATGTCCCAAACAGGTGAATCAAAAAGCATTCGACATTCAAGATTGTAGAGCAATGAGCCCAGCCGGCGTCTGAGTCCATCTCTAATTTTTCGATTAACCTTGACTACTACATTAGGGAAAATAAGACTATATTCTAAAACAGTACGCAAAACCTCAGGGCTTGTGCGAGCAGAATTAGTATAGCAAATCAAATCACCACTTACTTTTTGCAGCCCTACCTTAATAGCATTTCCCCAGCCGGGCTTTTCTATCTCGATTACTTTGATATTAGGATTTTTGTCTGCCATTTCCTGACAAACAGCTACTGAATTATCTGTACAGGCGTTGGCAATCAGTATAAATTCAATGTCAGCCATTTGGGAGGACATTTCACTAACATAACCATCTATTATGCTGCCAATATGATCAGCTTGATTGTGAACGGGCAAAATGATTGAAACTAACACGCAACCCCCGCTAATTTAACTGTCTCAGTAACTTTCTGCAAAATCGCTTGCGGCGACAAACCATAGCGATTATACAAAAACGCTTGATCGCCTGTGACACTATCGGGAGTTTTGCTCAATCCAATTCTTGTCAGTTTACTCTTAAGCCCTTCTTCAGCAATAATTTCACTAACCAATGAACCCAAACCACCCGCCAAATAATGCGCTTCTACGGTAAATACATAAGGATATTTAGCCAGTAAAGCAAGAAAACTTTCATCTGGAGGAGGATTGATATTTGCCAATACCGCGTGAGCACAAGAGAGACCATTGTCCGCTAGCTGAGCAGCCGCTGCAGCAGTTTCATTGCTCACAGCACCCATACTAACAAGCAAACAATCCTTTCCGCCTCGAATCAATTGTGCCTTCCCTAAAGTAAAGGCTCCTTCTAGCCCAGGCACAATTGTGCGATCATCTTTACCCAAACGATAATAGATAGGTCCCTTTAAGTCCCAAGTGGAACGCAATATTGTTTGTGTCTGCTTGGAATCGGCCGGAGCGAACACCGAGATGCCCGGTTGTGTCCGCATAACAGCAATATCTTCCACACCAAAATGACTCAGTCCATTGTGACTGTATTCCATACCACCACCAACGCCCACTACACGTACGGGCAGTCTATGAGCGATCGGACCATTTCTGATAAATTCATAGGGTCTAAGAGTAGCGAAAGTGACGATCGAATATACAAAAGGAATAAAGCCAGATTCCGCCAAGCCAGTAGCAACACCAACCATATTCTGTTCTGCTACGCCAACATTGATGAAGCGGTGAGGAAATTGATCCCTAAATGGCTCCAAAGCGCTATAACCAAGATCGGCAGTGAGCAAAACGATGCGATCATCGCTTTGTGCCAATTCAACTAGCGTCTTAACGAAAGTAAGCCTCATTAGCTCTTACTCACTTCGAGCAGTGCCTGGGATAATTCTTGCTCAGAGAGCGGACTATAATGCCACTTAATTTGTCCTTCCATAAACGAAACACCTTTGCCAAATACAGTATGAGCAAGGATAGCATGTGGACGACCATTAGAAAAATTCAGGCCAGCAATAACATTAACCATTTGTTCCACATTATGCCCATTCACTTCATGCACATCCCAGCCGAAGCTTTGCCATATTTCTCTTAAGCGCGGCAAGTTTATTACGTCCTTGGTATAACCAAAGGCTTGTTGTTTGTTTAAATCTAAAATGGCACACAAATTAGCTAATTTATGATGGGCTGCGAACATTGCCGCTTCCCAGGTAGAACCTTCATTGCATTCGGCATCACTCATTAAGGTAAAAACACGCCGTTTTGATTTTTGCCAGCGGGCCGCTAGCGCCGAGCCAGTTGCCAAAGAAAGACCCTGTCCTAAAGAGCCAGTACCAAAATCAACCCCTGGTGTTTCCGGTTCGGGGTGTACACCAAAGGCGGTACCATTGCCATGATATGTTGAAAGTTGCTCGCTGCTTATCCAGCCTTTAAAATAGAACGCCGTATAGAGCGCTAAAGCGGCGTGCCCCTTAGAAAGAATAAATCTGTCACGATTTGGGTCACTGGGGGAATCGGCTCGTATAATTTGAGAAAATAGGGCTTCTAAAATATCTACTACACAAAGAGAAGAACCAATATGTCCAACATGAGCACGGAAAGATTCCTTTAAAATAATTTCGCGCATGGCACGCGCTGATCCAAACCACTGTTGAGCAGGGGCAAAAGTATTATCACTTACATATGTCGTTTGGGGATTTGCTATGTTGAGCACAATTCAGGCCTTATTGTTCTAGTATCATCTAGCTTTTGAATAGGATGTAACGAGTCAAATTATAGAGCATCTAGGATACTTTAATTAGGATGTCAACGTATTTGTACAATAGCAAAACAATGCTGGTATTTTTTCAATGATGGATTTTAATATTCCTAAAGTATTCTAATATAGATTTCGTTTGTGACCAATTTTCTCATTTCCATTGTCGAGCTGAGCTTTATTAAAAATGGGCAATCATTTCAAAACCATGGGCATATCGATTTATTCGGTCCGTTGATATTACTTTATCTAACAAGGAGACGATTGCAGTTTTTTTCATATATCGATTCTAATTGGTCGACCATTTGGGCTACAGTCCGTTCTGGTTTTATGTTGTTTGCCAGTTGCCCAAGCAGGGCGGGGTCATTTAACAATTTCAATAATTGATCCTGCAAGGATTGCCAATTATCAGGATCAAATAACAAACCGTTTTCTTCATGTTTTATAATCTCGGACATGCCACCAAAATTAGTGGCGATAACAGGGGTCTCAGCCGCCAGGGCTGACTGCAATACCAATGGAGTATTTTCGTACCACCTTGAAGGTACAACTAGTACATCAATCTGTCTGAAAATATCTCCAATTTCATTGTTGGGGAAGGTACCAGCAAAAGTAATTTTCTTTGCTAAAGATATGTTCGGACTGACAAGCTCCCGCAAATATTTTGAATACTGAGGAAATTGATCAGGATCGCCATACAATTTAAGAGATGCCTTACTATCAACCGGCAACTGCAAAAAGGCTTTAATTAGCAGATCAGGTCCTTTATGTTCAGCCAGCGTACCAATAAAAGCAATGCGTAATTCATCACTTTCTAGTTTGTGTCGACCCATCTCTAACGGCCCAGTGTCGATACCATATGGAACATGATGGATAAATTCAGCGCTCAGTCCATTTCTGATGAACAAGTCTCGCATTAGGCAAGTAGGCACAGTAATAGCAGCAAGCTTATTAGCAAAACGCTTTAAAACGCGCGGGCGCTCAACAGTAGCTGCAATTGCCCCCGGTAATTTCTTAGTCAAATAGGCCAGATAAGAAGTATCTGCGATCAATTTAGAAGGTAACGAAGGCAGGCGGTTAATTGTCTGCCATAACTTAGAATATTTATTAGTTAGAGCTTCCATAAATTCAGGTTTTTCCGGCATAAGTTCGGGCGTATAGCAAGACAAACAATTCACGGCTAATGGAGCAGGTCCTAAACAATTACTATGATCAGGGCGTCGTAGCTGAACGATTGGGCAAATAAGCCAGAAATCTGTAGCCGAATATATGACTGGGATTTTTCTATCATAGGCCTCATCAAGCAAACTAGTAGAGAGGTTTTGCAGATGAAAACAATGCACTATATCCGGTACCAAAGAATCGAATATATTTTTATAATGTGTTTTTAGATAAGAATTATAGTGTTCATTAGCAAAGCTATTGTGCTTTAAGCGTGCTGCTTCGCTCAGACTATAAACAGAAATGCCCTCAAAATCATAAACCGCGAGTTCCTGATCACCATTTACCAAATTGCTTCTCCTGCGCGCGTCAAAATCCGGAGGATCAGCAGTCAAAACATGTACTTGATAACCGCGGCGTTTTAATTCCTGCGCTACTTTTAGCGTCAATATCTCAGTACCAGCGCGATGATCTGGGAAAAATTTATGAACGGTAAGTAAAACTCGCTTCATGATAAGAACTCTCTCGACTCGTGAACCCAGATGGGCGTTATAGAATGAGAATAGAGGAAAGACTGTGGAGAAATCACTGCGTGTTTGTATTATTTCTCGTGAATACCCCCCCGACACGGGATTCGGCGGGATAGCTACTTTTGCTAACCATCTGGGCCACGGTTTAGTTGGTCTAGGCCACCACGTAACTGTAATCACGCTCGCCAAGGGCAAGGCCAAATCATATACTGAAGATGACATCCAGGTACATCGGGTTGAGCTGTATTTTGGCGAAAACACTCTCAACCTAGTAGGCCTTGCAATGCCTTATAGTAAATATATTATAAGCACATCGGCAGCCCTATGGCAAAAGTTCATAGAATTGCATGCCAAGCAGCCATTTGATGTAGTAGATGCTCCAGAGTTATTAGCAGAAGGCTTTTATCCCGCCATTACTAAATTGGCACCCTTAGTAATTAGACTTTATACACCACATTCAAAGTTTATTGCTGAGGCTTTGCATAATGTTACTACTTCCTTTGATCATCAATTTGTAGCTATAGTGGAAAGGATTGCAATGATCTATGCTGATGCCATTACCTCTCCCAGCAAAGATTTAGCCCAATTTGTCGCTAATGATTTGTGCATACCATATGAACGTATCAAACTTATTCCCAATCCAATCGATACTGATTTCTGCTCCCCACACGGTAATCAATCTATTGCGGAAACTGAGATACTGAAAGTCCTCTTTGTTGGTCGCTTAGAAGCACGTAAAGGAATATATTATTTAATCGAGGCCTGGAAAAAAGTAGCTACAGCGATTCCTAAAGCTCATTTGTATGTTATCGGTGATGATACGAAAACTGCTAAAGGACAGACTTCTGTATTAGAAGAGATCAAAAAGTACATACATAAGGAGAAATTAGAGAATACCGTTACTTTCATAGACAGAATACCGCTTACTGAATTGCCAGCATATTATCGCTCTGCTGATATCTGCGTTGTACCATCTTTATACGATAATTCACCCTATACTTGCCTGGAAGCAATGTCTTGTGGTAGGGCTGTGGTTGGCACCTCCTCTGGTGGCACTGCCGAATACATAGTCCATGGTGAGTCAGGAATTATCGTACCACCTAAAGACTCTGCCAGCCTGGCAAAAGCGATGATCAGTCTCTTATTAGATAAAAAGGAGCGCCTGCGCTTGGGTAATAATGCCAGAAGCCGGGTACTGGTTAATTTTCAAAGGCGAGAAATTGCTAGATTAACAGCACAGCTTTACAAACAGGCCATAGAATCATTTATGTCCCGCAAATCATCGTTGCATACCAATTCACTCTATACGCGGGGAGCCGAAGAAGTTCTCACTGATATGGAATACTATGCTAGTAGCTTCAATGAAATGTTACACCAGTTTCTTTTTCGCTGGTCTTACAACTATCGTATTATAACCTGGTATAGAAAGTTAAGATATCATCCAAAATTGTATATAGCCAAAGCCTTTCTCAGATTTATTAATAGCGCAACCTTCTGGTTGACTGATGAAAAGCGCCAGGCCAATTCTATGTACCGTTCGCTAGAAAATATGGTAAGAGAAAAAGAAAATAAGCCTATGCTACCCAGAAGATCGGCTATAGAGAGTTCTATAGCTGAAAATGGTTTTGACAGATCCGCTTATACAGAGTCTGTGGCTAGTCAATCTCTCGATCTATCCCGTGATTATGTTAAAGAAAGAAGCTAAAAGACAAATTACACAGCAAATTGATTTCAGCGCAACAGAAGCATGCTAAATTCACGAGCTGCTTTTATTTGGATTTTTGCTTTTTCTCTAATACTAAGAGTTTGGTTTAATTTCTTTATCAATTGCGGGAATGCTGCCTTCGCTTGCGACGCAGCAGAGTATCTGCGTCATGCTCAAAATTTAAACCTCAGTCTCAAAAGTTTATTCGTCGATAACCCAGGTTCATATCTTACATGTATAAATGTTTTACTTGGACAAGCCAGTATCACTGACATTGCTTTCATTAAAGCAATATTTTCACCTCTGCAAAGCATGTCAATTTCAGGACCGGTTTTTCCTGTTTTTATACTTGTTTGCTATAAGTTATGTGGACAAAATCCCTCAATGCTTACCTGGACAATACCAGTAATGGTGCAAAGTATTTTGTCGGCTGCCGCATGTGTTTTAATTGCTCTCATAAGTAGCACTTGCTGGAACAGGAGCATTGGCATATGCGCCGGATTAATTGCAGCTCTCTATCCTGGATTTATCATTAATAGCGGCAGACTTTACAGTGAGAGCTTCGCTTCCTTTTTACTTTGCTTTATTCTTTGGCTTGTCATCAATTATTTAGTAAAAGGCAAAAACCATTATGTCTGGGGACTGCTTCTAGGAATAAGTTTATTTTCTTTACAAACTACTCGTTCTGTCATGTGTTTACTGTCCTTAACCATTGTGATTACTCTAATTGTTTCTAGCATTCTCGTTGCCGAAAAAAGAAAACGAACAAACAAATATTTGCTAGCGATGCTGTTAGGTTTTCTTCTTTGTTTACTACCCTGGTTAGCCTTACAAAAACTTGCTTTCGGCAAGACATCTCTAATTGTTGATCGTGTAAGTAATTATAATTTGTTTGTTGGCAACAATGTAGATTGTCTTGGGTGGCTAAGTATCCCCTATCCCGATTTGTCAGGAATTGACAATCAAAAGTACTCAGAGATTATCAAACGGGCTATAAAAACAAGCCCGCAGCGCTTTTTAAAACTATGTCTCGACAAACCAACAAGATTATTTAAACTACCCTGGAATGATTTTCGCGTAACCATTGGCCCGATTTCACTTAGTATTCAAGCTATTTTTCATCAATTAATTTTCGTTCTTGCTGCTTTAGGCTTACCTCTAGGACTCTACTATGCGCAGGAAAATGTTAGGCAGGCTAAAACTCTAGCTCGCTACTTTATCTTTTATACTTTTCTTCTCCATCTTCTCTATTTGGCATTCATTACCGTGCCACGCTATGCGCTAACCGCAATGCCGGAGGTAATCATATTTGCCGCTGTCGGACTGACAGGTATTCTAACCGCGTTTAGATCAAGATCCTCGGCGTTTATAGCACTCAGGCTCCTGCTTGTGCTTGTCCTGCTTATGTTTATCTCACGATTAGATTTAGTTATAATGCTCAACCAAATTGAGAGCGATAGTACAATGCAAACACAAATTGTGCTAGTTGCCAGCATTCTCCTTAAAATGGCAGTGTTGTGCCTATTTTTCGCCGCCTGCTGGCAGTTAATAACGCGCCTGGTTTCCTCAGCAAATCACAAATATGCTCTGGGAAGCATAATTCTTATTGCTCTATTTGCGCTCCCTGCCTATTGTTTACCCCTAAGAGCGCACGGGCGTTGGTATGAGTGGTCAAAAGATTTTCAAACAACTGGCGAGCAAACAGAAAGAATTGTTATTTTAAGTCAACAGCAGGCTGAGCAAATCAAGCAAAGACAGGCTTATTTAGCAATAAATATCGCCGGCGGATCAAACTTGCCTAATGATTGGAATTTATCGATAAATAATACGACAATAGACGGCCCTTATATTCCAACTATGGCGCTTGCTCAGGATTTAAGCCTTGTCCATCTAGCTAATAGCAGACATTTTACGATTGAGTCGGAATTCGTACTCAACTGCCTCTGCGATCCTTGCTCTATCAGTCCTCTTGATCTTAGACAGTGGTATTTAATCCCGATATCAACTAGTAAATGGCAATCTATTCTAGACAGCGCTGGCAGCACCAATAAATCAGGGGAGTGCAAATTAGAGATCGTTATGCGCAAGTGTGCTGATAGTCCTAGCACCTTATATGGTGCTTATCCAGTTAACAAGAACTTTTCTATTATGCCCAGTTTATTCCGCTTCTCCTGGGAAAAGGCGTTTTATGGTGTCGAAAATCAAATTGGATTGAGTGATCCTGCCTACGATCAAAAAATAGAAATCGGACAAAAAAGAAATTTATCGGACAGTCTGGTTACAGTGGGATCCGATAACAAGCGCAATGGCAATAACAATATTTATCTTAAACTACTGATACCGGAATCACCACAAATTACTAAGCTCGGCGATCGCATAAACTATGCCTCAACTAATGTATTAAGATTACGGGATACTATGTGTAACAAAGCTGATTTTTCAAGTAGCAAAGCCCGGCTTTCCTTCAAACCTAAAAACAGTGCGCTTGCTAAAAACAATAAAGACACTTATTGGATTGTGCGGTTCTTTGGACAAATAGAAAATAGTGATATGAAGCAGCTGACAATACAACCAATTATATATTTTACAAATTCCAATAAGCAAGCCCCCGAACACATTTGCTCTTTCTCTTTCACTAGTCCCTGGTTGCCAAAGTCCATAAAGGCTCGTGCTGGGTCAATTAACAATCCAGCGAAATTTGATATTTGTTTCCCTATGCTTATCAGTGCCTTTCCTAAAACCGTAGATCATATTGAATTGAATTTGTTCAAAGATAATATTCACAAAGATGCACTCCCTCCAAATAGTGCTTATTCTGGTCCAGCTAAGTGCGCTCATACAAAATGCTATTTGGAAATTTATCAAATGAATAAAGCGCTATCTGGAGTCCACTATGAAATCCTCTAAACTCTTCCTTTATCCATTTATCCCCTTACTAGCAGTTGTCATTATTGTCCTTTCTAGTTTTGGCAGAACCATCGGCAGTTATTTTCTGGAAGATGATCTAGGAGAAGTTTCCTATGTTTCCCAAATTTTCTCCGGCGACTGGCAAAAAATAATTACTAATTTTACTGGTAATTATATGGAAATACCCACAATGAAGGTTTATAGGCCCTGTCTTTTACTGTCCATAATTGCTGATTATTCTTTATGGAAAACCAATGCTTGTGGGTATTTTATAACAAATATTCTTTTTTTGATTGGTACAGCAGTAGTACTATTCCTGATGCTTCTCGAGTTGTCGAGATCGTGGTATCGTCCTAGATCTATCCTATTTGCCATGTTTAGCGCCGCTTTATTTGCCAGCAGCCCATTGCATTGTGAATCTGTTTCATTGATAGTTGGTCGCGTGGATATTATTTGCGCATTCTTCTATCTTCTTGCGCTGTGGTTTTTTATCCGAAAGGGCAATAGCGGAAACTGGATTCTCACTGCACTGGGGGTATTATCTTTTTGGATTGCTTTGCTGACAAAAGAAATGGCAATCGGTCTTCCGGTAGTATTATCAGCTATTTGTTTTTTGTTTCCAGATACTTTAACAAAACAATCAAAAGCCACGGCTGTTTTCGCTAGTGAACACCTTAATCCAAGCGTTTATCAAAGACTTGGTTTAGCTGCTAAAATTAGTTATCCACTTTGGTTAAGTTTAATAATTTACTTTTTTATTCGTCATCTGGCATTGGGAACCATCTTTGGAGGATATATTGGCGGCATCGGGGCCAGTCAGATTAGTCATATTTTTCAGAAATGGACTGATTTTGATACCGTCTCTAGAATTGTCTTCCCCTTAAACATGGCTGTCTTTACCGGTCATGATCGTTGGTATTCCGCATTAATGATCATATATTCTGCTATTGCGGTCCTTGTTTTAACTAGACTCATTATTTCCGGCATACCTCGTAATTGGCTTTTGATGCTTGCTATTTGGATTATCACCACGTTAGTACCTATTTACCAATTGTGGGGTTTGGGCTTCAACCTTGAGGGCGCAAGATTTTTGTTCTTTCTTACTATCCCTTTAGCAGTTCTTTTACCATTGCTGATTTTTGCTCCAACTCAATCAATCGATCATTTTAGTAGTACAGGAACTAACAGCTCAATAACTGATATTAGTCCAACAGAAGCAAAAATTTTGGCACCCGGGATAGTGGCGCTCCTTTTGCTCGTAATTTTTGATACAACCGTTGCAGCTAAAAACAATATCCCCTGGATACATGCCGGCAAGCAAACCAAATCATTATTGCAAGAGGGACAAAATCTCGCCCAAAGCCTTGGTACCGAGCAGAAGGCAATAATTTTAGGTATACCTGACCAAATTGATGGTGCTCATGTTATCTATAACGGCCAAACTTTCAATTTTCTTATGTCGCCACCTTTCTCGCAGAGTAATTACATCAATCGATTTATTACATTTGACCCAATTTTATTTGGCAATGCCAATCTAATAAACACATCGCGCTTTAAGCAGGAGTTATTCCGCCCTGATATAGGAGGTGTCTATGTCTGGCGCCGGGACAAAAGGATTTTCGAAAAATTGATGCTGCCAACACAAAAGCAATTAGCACCAGTGAGTACACCGCTGACACTACCCCTGCCAACCACTAAGGATATTATTCTTCCTTTTACGTACGAGCGTGGGTTTTGGCAAATAGACTCAGATAACATCAATATCAAACACTGCAAAAATGGGACTGGTATAGCACTTGGACCGGTCGCCATTGACCCATTTGCCTATGACTTTATTGAAATTGAAGCCACCACTACTCCACCCGTTAAAGGCGAACAAATCGCGGCATCCTGGTTTTCTGGAATTCGCTTCGGAGACACAAATATCCAACTGACCGAAAGCACAGCAATAGGACTTTCTGCTCCATCGGAAGAGCATAAAGCTTACCGAATTGCTCTATCAAAATATTGGCGATGGTTCACAGCCGGTCAAATAAAACGGCTCTGGTTAGAATTTCCCGCTGTACAATCAATTTCACTTAAAAATATTCGCTTTCTCTCCGATAACTCCCTGGTGCCAAAGCTCAACATTATTGACCTCCAATCCGATAATTGTGGCGTTTATCAAATTGATAATAAAGGCTTCATTTTACAAATTGAGGCTAGCCAGATTAATAACTGCACAGGCGTCAAGCTGGAGTACTCCAAGCCAAATTATTTCTTTGACAATTTTGACTCGAACAGTGAACAAGCTGTGCTTTCTACAAACATTGTTAATGAACCTAGCAAAAAATATCTTATCAGCAGTAGCACTTTTCCTACTTCTGGCTATTATCAACTGCGGGCGATTGGCATTAATAAGAATGGTAATTACGAAGGTGAATGGTCAGATCCATTAACAATAAAATTCACTGTGCACTAATTCTTTAACTTATATGCTAAACTGCACAAACTATCATCCTTTTGTAGGTATTCTAGGACTATGAAAGCTTTAGTAATAGGCGGTAATGGCTTTATTGGCACTCACCTGGTAGCAGCTTTGAAGGCTGAAGGCATCCGAGTACGGGTTTTTGATCGCTATCCAAATAAATTTGTTGAGCCGGACACGACAATTGAATATATTACCGGCGATCTCGGTAATCATGGAGCGCTCAACGAAATAGTAAATGGCATGGATTGGGTCTTTCATCTTGCTTATACGACTCTGCCAAAAACCTCAAATGATGATCCTGTTTATGATGTGCGTTCTAATCTTGTCGATACGATTCAACTTCTGCAAGAATGTAATAACTTTGGCATAAAGAAAGTTGTTTTTGTATCATCTGGTGGCACCGTATATGGTATACCGCAAACTATTCCTATCACAGAAAATCATCCCAATGACCCTATTTGCTCTTATGGCATTACCAAGTTGGCTATAGAGAAATATTTGCAGCTCTTTTATCACTTGTACAAACTTGATTACGTTGTCTTGCGATTATCAAACCCGTACGGACCAGGACAAAATCCAAATGCTAAGCAAGGTGCAATAGGAGTATTCTTAGGTCGAGTAGCCCGGGGCGAACCGATTAACATTTGGGGAGATGGGGAAGTCGTTCGAGATTATTTGTATATTGAAGATGCGGCAAACGCATTGATTAAGGCTGCCCATTACGTTGCGACTGATAATAAGCCAAGGATTTTTAACATTGGCTCAGGACAGGGACACTCTGTCAATGAAATAGTAAACTTTATCCGCTCCACGGTAGATATTCCTGTTCAAGTAAAATATTTGCCTGCTCGCGATTTAGATGTGCCAGAAAATATTCTTGATATAGCACTTGCCAAAAAAAATCTTGACTGGCAACCAAATATTGATTTGCTAGATGGGATCTCTCTTAGCTGGCAGTGGATTAGCTCGCTTGATTTGACAAAACAAGAAACAGCAGTAACGCACAGGTAACCAAGGCAAATAGCAAATACAAGTAACGAATAAATAACCATGAACAACGCCGCTGGGTGCAATTTAAATCAGATTAATGGCAATTTATGATATCTGGCTTGCAGTCCATCTTGGGATCCAGGATGATCAGACAATGTTTTCCGCAACAAGGGCTAATCTTAGCTTGGCTCTGAAAAGAGTATTTAACAAATGTTTTTTATCATAGATTAAAGTTCGAGCCACAAAACCCTTATGAACAAAACAATGCTTTCTGTAGTAGTAGCCGTCTATAACGAAAGTGTCTACAATTTACACGCTCTCATAGAGCGATTGGAAAAGGTTCTCCCGACTTTGAATATGTCCTATGAAGTGGTTTTTGTAAATGATGGTAGCAGAGAAGAAACCAGTAATTCCCTCAAAGAACTTTGCCAACAGCATGATTATATAAAACTGATTAGCCTTTCTAGAAATTTTGGACAACAGGCAGCCATCTCAGCAGGCATTAACTTTGCCTCCGGACAAGCAATAGTTAATATGGACTCTGATTTGCAGGACCCGCCAGAATTAATTCCTGATATGGTACGCCTCTGGCAACGTGGTTTTGAAGTTATTTACGCCAAACGGTTATCCAGAAAAGACAGCATATTAAAAAGCCTTAGCGCTTTTCTATTCTACCGAACAATGTCCTTGCTATCTGCAATAGAAATTCCGGAAGACACGGGCGAATTCAGGTTAATAGATTGTCGAGTGGCAAAAGCTCTCCAGCAATTACCTGAACGCGCGCGTTATATTCGCGGACTTCTTCCCTGGCTTGGTTTCAAGAGCACAACGATCCCTGTGGACCGTCACGCCAGACAACATGGCAAGAGTAGTTATACCTTGCGCAAATTAGTTACTCTGGCTTTAGATGGAATTTTGTGTTTCAGCTACGCGCCATTATATGCCATTTTGTTGGTTGGCTTAACAACCATTTTCATATCCTTTCTTATTCCGCTTCTCACTGCGTGTTTGTCAAATCATCATGTGCCCCGCCTAGTGTGGGCCATGTCCGGAGTTGTTTTTTTGTTTGGTTTACAGTTCTTTTTACTAGGCATTGTTAGCTGTTACGTAGCTCGAATTTTTCACGAAGTAAAGGCTCGACCAATTTATGTTGTATCTGAAATTGCCGGTCGTCCATTTGAAATAGGAAAAAATGAGGGCGGCAGAGAACGTTTTCCTCAACAGCTTACAAAAGATAGAACGACAGCAGATGAATTTGATGCTAACCCTAGAACATCGTCTGCTTATCCAGAAAAGCTCGATTATATTACTGAACAAAATACAGATTAAACCTGTTAATTCAGACTTTCAATCCAGACTCTTTATTCTGGCCAATCAAAAACTAGAAATATGAAATTACTAAAGAAATGATGGATTGGGCAACGCGGATTTCCGAAAAACACAAGAACTGGTTCTGTGTCGCTGCCCTCATAGGCATTATAGTCATCCGCTTTTACAAAACAATTTTTTTTGGCCAATCTATATCCAAAGTTTTCCTGCTCGCTCACTGGGATTCTCTTTTCTATTCACTTAAGAGTGGGAAGGGCTTTGGCATGGATCCCTCTTGTATCGCACAATTTATGCCCTCTAGATTTCTTGTTGCTAATTATTGGTATCACGGATTACCGCTCTGGAACGCCTGGAGTGGATTCGGTATGCCCTTATTAGCCGATCCCCAAGCGTTCGTATTTTCGCCTACTTCTATATTCTACGCCCTCATTCCAGACATCTACAGCCGCAATATGGTTCTTATTATCAAACTAGCCATTGCTGCCATATGCACTTATCTATTGTCTCGCGAACTAAAGCTCAACTTTGTCGCCGGATTAATTGCCGCCCTTTTATTTACTTTCTGCCCCTGGTTACACTGGCAACTTGAGCTTTTGGGAAAAGGAACCTGCTTCGCACCGCTTGTATTTCTCTTCTTTACCCGCCTGGCCAAAAAAGGCTCCCCCCGCAGTATTATACTAGCAGGCGTTATTGCTGCTCTTGAGGTTTTGTCATGTCATCCAGAAATCGCTTTTGCCACATTGCTCTCTGCTACCATCTTTGCCTGCCCGGTAGCATATTGCTATAATCCATCCAAACGCTCTTTTGCTGCGGCCATTGGTTCGCTCTTGCCGCGCATATTATTAGCAGGACTGATAGCCTTTGGCATCTGCGCTCCAATGCTAATTCCGTTTCTTGAGTATATAACTCATGCTGATAGCTATAAACTTAAAGCAGTAGCATCAGCAGGGCTTTCATGGCAAGCAGTTTTAGCCAATTTCCTTTTTCCTTTTCAAGGATCAAAAGGTAGTCTCTTTTTTGGTCCTCTATCTTGGTGGGGGGTTCTGGCCGTACTATGCTTTTTCAAGCACTCAAACAAATTTGCTAAGCCTTTGATTATTGGCCTATTTATCAGTTTGCTTTGCGTAATCAGACCTTTTCCGTTCGAACTTTTGTTTAAAATCCCGCCGCTTTCCATGACATTTGCCACTTATTGGTTGCCCGAGTATTTTTTATTCATTTCTATAGTTAGCGGTTTAGGTTGTAGTTATTTAATTGACCACGGTTTAAAAAAGAGTTCGTCAAAAACATGGATTTTTCTTGCTGCGGGCATAGCACTACTGATAATACCGCTCGTGTGTCTTCCTTGGCAGTACGACAGCGCTGCCATTGTTTTTGATCAAACTTTTGCGCCTCCTCAATTCAACTTGAGGGTATGGCTCTTTAACAGCTCTTGCGCGTTAGCTGCTCTTGCTATTCTCATTATTACTATCAATAAGTCCCAAAAATGGAAAATCTTTGGTGCCGCTACTTTTGTTCTCATAGGCCTTTCAAACTTGATGATAACCTCGTGGAATTCTTTACCAATCAGGCCATATTTTGAATATCCGCAAAAGTTAGCGCTCAATCTAAATTCTGGCAACATTGCTAAGACTGATCGAATTCTGACCATCGGAGATCACTTATTTCGACCAAACACAAACATTGTCTATCAATTACCTCAACTACAAGTATTGAATCCGATTTTTCCAAAAGGTTTCATAGAATTTAGTAAAGCTTGTGGAGCTCAAGTTGATCAATATTCACAAGTTTACCCCCCGATTATAAATCCACTACTAAGATTAGCTGGCATCAATAAAATTCTTTCTGAGCAACCTATTCTAGACGGAGCCCTTATCGAAGAGCTTTTTCCAATAAATCCTAAAACAAACAACAAAAATATATTGACAATCCCATCAGTGGACTATGCCAATTTGCTGAGCTTAACTGATATCCACCTCCTGCATGACCCAAAAGCCGGTTCCTTATTTTGTCTAACTAAAGCAACGCCCCATATACAAAATACAGCACACTATCATCTTCTAATGTCAATTGAAGATACAAACGGTAATTCTGTGGTATTTATTGAGCCCCAGCTTATCTGTGCTTCCACTGGCCCGCAAGAAATATTATGCTCAGGTCTCATACCCAAAGACCTGAAGCGGTGGTCAGCCTCCATTCGTATGCTGCAAGATAAAGATTGCACTTTTCTTAGTCCTGTCCTTAGTTCTCAAAATACAGTTTTTGACAAAGTGCGTGCTGACAATTCTTACCTGCTTGCTACTTCGAATGAACGTAAGTATTTTACTGAAATAAATAATAGCCAATTTAAACTAATTGCTCATGACGGTAGCATTCTCCTATACGAAGATCATAATGCCTTCAGCCGATATTTTTTTGTTAGTAAAGTTGCCTGGGTAAAAGGACAACAAGAAGCACTTGATTATCTCAAAGCGCATACAAATGAATTGCATGATGTCACAGTGTTAGAAGAAACACAAAGGGAAGATTTCAAGAAAGTTATCGAAGAAATCGAATCCAATACGCCTGTTACAGACCACTCTTCGTTAACGAGCTTTGACCAATCTGCTACTGTAAAAAGAATAGATGCCGACGATAAAGATTCTGTTTTTAGATCAGCTACAGATTTTTCTTTGCAGGTAGAAAGTAAGTGTCCATCGCTGCTTATAGCGTCAGATATTTATTACCCCGGCTGGAAAGTTTATTTAGATGGGAAGAGATGGAAAATGTTCCGCGCTGATTATCTCTTCCGCGGCGTTATTCTTCCCGCCGGTAAACATATCGTGCGCTTCGCCTATCAACCAATAAGTTTGATAATTGGAGTACTTTTTTTCTTTATTACAATAGGGTCATTACTAATTATTTCTCACAGAAATAAGAGTGTCTCATAAGATACAATCTGTTTGATTGACTATCAAACAGATTCTTTGATAATAGAGTTCGAATAAAACCCCAAATGTTTTCGTGAACACTTTTACAGTATTACAGTCAGCCACATCATCTGTCCAGGACAAGGGAAACAAGGTTGTTGACTGGTTAGCTCATCACCATATCCTGGCAGCTTTCTTACTTCTCTTAGTGTTAGAGATTTGTGTCTTTGGATCTGTAATTGGCAAAGTTGGAGTTTATCTAGATGAATGGGTTTATTTTCACGAACTTCATTTTTGTGGGCAAACATGGCCAGATTTGCTCAAATGCTTATTGTTTGACGAACGGCTCGTTATTCGTCCTCTCTATACGCCATATTTGGCCACTATTTACTATTTCTTCCACGAAAGACCCTTGGGATATCATTTGCTCAATCAGGCATGGGAACTAGGGGGGGCTTTCTGTCTCTACTTAGCACTAACGCCTGTTTTAAAAGATAAGGTCTTGTCTTTTCTTACCGCCGCGATTTTTTTGATTTATCCCAGCCACGATCTTACCCATTATTCTATTACTGCCAACTCTACTACAATAGCCATTACTCTATATACTTTTAGCTTATGGCAGCTGGTCCGCGGTATAGAGCGCAAGCAAATTGGATTAGTTTGGCTTTCAGCATTTTTCTTTTTGATCAGTCTTCTAACTTATGAGATCTGTTTGCCGTTGATTATTGTGTTCCCAGCGCTTGCAGCAGTTTTGCTAGTGAAAGATCCTATGCCATTTAAGGTGCTGGTATTGTCCCTGCTATACAGCATTCCCTCAGTAATGGCTGTGGGGCTGGTAGTTTTTTATCGCGCTGCCCTTCGTTTGCTTAACTTGGGCTGGAATTATGGCACTGTCATTAACCCGATCCATTTTATGCAAGTTATTTATGAAGGTATTAAAGTATCTATTTCGCCTTATGCCTTTTCATTTTTCTGGACATTGTCTAATGACACTCTTAAGGATAAGCTAAGTCTTTTACAAGTGCTGGCTCTCATACTTATATCGGCTACATTGATAGTGGCAGTCTGGATTTCTACTGAAACCGATTTCGTGCTTAATAGGCGATCGTCGAGCAGTTTAGCTATTGTTATCGGTACTCTGATACTTATTTCTTCCTACGTGATTTTTGGTTTCACTCTCGACTATCTGCCTGTATTGAACTCAGGACTTAATCGTATTAACGCTGCTAGTTCAATAGGTGCTGCTTTAATCATTTCAGGTTTCTTTGGCTGGTTATCTAGTTTCATAAATGTCAGCACCACAAGAATGCAATCCATTAGCTTTAGCTGTTTGCTAATACCATGTATGTTATTGTTTGTATTAGCCGACTGGCAATTCGCGGGTCCCTGGATTGTTTCCTGGAGAGCGCAAAAGCAAGTGATGACTATAATAGAATGCCGAGCAAACCAGATCCACAGTGGAGACACAATAATTCTTGCCAATCTCCCGCGCTATACAATGTGGGCCCCTGTTTTCGATGGGCATTGGGACTTTCAGTCAGAATTAAGAATTAAACTAAACAGACAAGACATCAATGGTGGCGTTCTGAGTGATCGCCTTGTTATTACCCCTACCGCCCTTGAAGATAGATTTCAAACAGTTGTCTGCGCAAGATACCCTCTCAAGCAGCTTTATCTATTTGTGCCGTCTCCTGAAACTTGGATTACTATTCATTCACCACAAGAACTAATAGCTTTGGCAAAAAGATATGGTATAGTCATTCGCACAGCAACAGACACAAAGCATTATTAAAAATACCCCATGAGAATGATCAACACTACTGTTCATTTCTTGCATAAATATTTTTTATGGCTCCTTTTGTTAGGCTATGCAATGGCTGTTATTGCCCCCGGCACAGGATTGTTCCTTCACGATCTTTCTATCAGCCGCATTACCATTTCCCAATCAAACTTCCTCAACATTACCCCCTCACTAATGATGCTGGCATTATTGCTATTAAATGCTGGACTAGGTATCAAAGTACAAGAAATTAAAAATCTCTGGTCTCAACCCAGACTGGCGATAATTGGATTTTTTATTAATAGTATAGTTCCGGTCCTGTTGATATTTCTTTTCCGGACAACTTTAGGACATTGGCATAATCAGGATGAGCTACAGAATCTACTTACCGGCTTAGCACTAATTGTAGCGATGCCGATTGCAGGCTCTTCCACAGCCTGGTCTCAAAACGCTAATGGCAATCTCTCTTTAAGCCTTGGCCTCGTTTTGCTTTCAACAATTGCTAGCCCAATTATTACCCCCGCTATTCTGCACACATTCAGCTTCATAACAACAGGTGATTACTCTGAAGATCTACAGGAACTTGCTCAACAAGGAAGCAACATCTTTATGTGCTTTACTGTCGTAATGCCATCCATTCTAGGAGTTATTCTCCATTTCCTATTTGGTGAAACAAAGATTGCTACCATCAAGCCTATTTTGAAGCTAATAAATTTTATCGTTCTACTATTACTCAATTACTCAAACGCCGCTACTTCTCTACCTCAGGCTTTCGCTAAACCAGATATGGATTTTCTGGGGTTTATTTTAATAGTCACAACTTTAATGTGTATTGTTGCCTTTGGCTCCGGCTGGATAATTTCTAAGATTTTCAAGACGAATAAAGCTGATATGGCTGCCCTAATGTTTGGACTGGGCATGAGTAATAATGGTGCAGGGCTTGTACTTGCTTCAGCAACACTAGCGGATCACCAGACTGTTTTATTACCTATTATTTTTTACACTCTCATTCAGCAAATCATGGCTGCTGTTGTCGACAAAATCTTCTTTAAAAACGAATCACAAATTCAAATCGATAGCTCATACAAAGAAGGTCGCCTACCTATATGAACTCTTGGGTTATCGGATCAAAAATCTAAGTCTTTTGCCGGAAGAGCATTAGTTGGCTACCATCTGGAAGAGCCTTTTGGGCCATTAATTTATAATTGCCACTATGGCGAATGAAATCAACCAATTGTTTAAAACTATCCTCTGACTGTTTATCATAAAATTTATAACCAACAGAACCGGTTTTCCATAAATACCATTGATTATAAAGGGCTGTAGCGGGACTAAAACGCACCCGATCGCCAACAATGGTATAAAATCGCGAGCTGGTCGGCTTGATTGCAGTGTTACCTTCTTCCTTTAAAAGTAATTCAAAAGCATGTCCGTGCAATGTTTCTAGATTAGTCAAAACATTCAAATAAACAGGTTTGTTGCCATCAACCCTTTCAATTGTTTCCAGCACCAAAGAATGCCCCCAATCAGCTGACGGAATAGGATTATCACGATGATCAAGAAAAGACGATAGCCAGCGTAACTGCGGACAATCAAATGGATAGGGTACAAAATTATAAAACATACAATTGACTGAAGCAACAATAATTATTGCCGTTGCCAAAAATTGTTGCCAGCGAATTGGTGTCAAAATAGAATTTGCCAGCAGAAAACCAGTGTAAATAGCAGGAGCAATTAAAAATGGCGCCAAATAACGGGCAGACTGACCAAATCCTGGCAAAGCACAAGTAAGCAACAGTCCACCGAGCGCTGACAAGCCAATTGCTAAAAGTCGAAGATGTTGCCTGCGTGATACAAAAACCAAAGCGAACAAAAATACAGCAAACAATAAAGCAGACATTTGTTGTGGCAGTATTTGCCAGTAAGCACTTACTTTATCTATGTATGAAACATGAATATGCTTGGCGGCCATATCCTGCACAAGAGAATTAGTTAGATCACGACTAAACTGGTAATTAATAACAATAAACGGCAAACCAATGAGTAATGTAATCAAACCAATAAAGAAAGTATGCGCAATCCATTGTGTCTTTAACACTCTTTGTTGCGCTGCCGTGCCAATATCAATAATCAGATAATATAAACCAACCGGGATGAGATAAGCCGCAACCAGTTGTTTAGCCAGGCAAGCAATACCAACAATAATTCCACACAAGAGAGTCCGCTTCCAATTCGGATTTTTTGCGCTCCTCCACCAGAGAAGCGCTAGCAAAGCAGCAGAGGTCATAGCTACTTCGGGCAAATCAAGGAAGAAACTATGACTTAACGACGATATTAATGGATACATACATATACATAGCGCACTTATGCAGGCCGCCAGCCGCGCACCAGAAAGCACGCGGACAATAGCATAAACAGTCATTACCATAAGCCCGGTAAAAAAAGCCATAGCTGCTTGATCAACAAAACGTGTCTGACCAAAGGCAAGAAGAAAAAACCCGTTAAGCAAATAAATAAGAGGAGGATAAAAGCGATTGACTGTAAGAACCTGATACCACCAGTGCAGACTAAAAGGATGAATATGTCTGAGCAAATCCCTGCAAGCCATACTATTCATAATGTGCTCTGCTTCGTCCTGAGCAGGAAAATGATGATCAAACGAAAACCAGAGCATAGTTAAACCAGCAACAGCAATAGCAAGCACAAGTGCTATCGCAATGTCAATGATCAAATTCTGTCTAGGATTAGCAGGGATTTGTGTTGCGTGCTGCATGTCTTGCTGCAGTCTTTGTTCACTATCAATTGCCATTGCTATTTTCATTATGTAATTCTTGTCTAAGTTCTTCCATAATGGTTTGGGCGCGCGCCAACAAATTTGGCTTTCGCTCTGGAGCTACTTCGCTGAGATAAGTGTCTAGTGCTGCCATTGGCGTAGCAGCAATAGATTCGTTTAACTGTGGCATACGAGTACGATTTTGGCTCATTTCAATTTCAGGCGGCAGCAAGCGCATTGTCAGAGCAGTCGATGCCGCTTGTCGGATAGCCTTTTCATCTAAAATAGCCAATTGTTCTTGCTTGATTTTATAACGAATACGCAATACACAACCTGGAATAAGGGACCTTGAAATGGCATCCAGTATAGCCTTGGTTGGATCGCTAGCTTGGCTAAGATTAAGATCTATAGTAACAAATGGTCTCGGACTAATCGAATGAAAAGCATATCTTGTATTACCGCGCTCTAGCTTTACATGAATAAAGCCTTTGTCTTCCTTTTCTTCACCAAAATCTACCCGCTCTAAACTACCCGCATAAACAATGGCTGGCTTACTGTCTCTAATAATTTGATATTTGTGCACATGCCCAAGAGCTACATAGTCAACTTTGTCATTCACAAAAATATCAGTAGGAAATGTGAGGGTATATCCAATCAACAATTCTTCTTCAATACCAGCTACTGCTTTATCTACTGTCATATGAGCAGTGGCTATCGTAGGCAATTGGGGATCTAGCTGGCGATAATAATTAGCAAAAGTATTGCTCACTTGCTCAATCAAGAGTCTGTCAATTTCTGCCGCTGGTAAATTAGCATATTTTTCTATTGTCACCAATTGGTGACGGGTAACATGAGGTATACCAATGAGCTGAAATTTTCCGCGCCTTGTTTCAATCGGCATAAAAACTGGTCTATCAATAGTAGTTACACCAGGCACCGATAAACTTTGAAAAACTGACATAGCATGGCTATTTGATGAACGTAAAATTTGATCATGATTGCCTACCAGCAAAATAGTCTTAATACCGCTATCTGACAGACGTTTTAGTCTGAGCGCAAACATTTTTTGATAAATTGGATCTGGGGTGGCATTTTTATAGGCATCTCCAGAAAATAGAAGCGCATCAGCTTCAATATCAATGGCGTAATCAACGACTTTATCTAAGGCAGCGACAAAATCTTCAAAGCGTATATTCAATCCAGTTTCAGGATTCAGGCAGCCGTGTACTTCACCTGAGCCAAAATGGATGTCAGAAACATGTATGATATGCAATGGCTGGGACATCCCGCTATTATAATACAAATATAGGTTAACAAGGCTAAGCAGCAAGGAAAATGGTGGGCGGTGGCAGTGGAACAAAGTAAAGATAAATGCGTTGAGGCAAACAACAAAGCTGAGGCAGCGCTTAAAAAGGATAGGAAGAATTATAGCGGAACGGACAGCGGCGTTGAGCCGGTGGCAGTGAAGCGTGGGATCGCGCGTCAAGGCGAGCAGAGCGAAGCTGAGGCAGCGCTAATGTTAAAAGGCAAACAAGTTGAACTCGGAATTGTCTCGCTTGCCCCCGGTGGCGAGGGAGTAAGCAAGGACTTTCCGGTCCCTGTTTTTATTAACAAGGCTGCTCCTGGTGATCGTCTACTGGTTGAAATCTACGATAACAGGCGTACTTTTGCCAAAGGAAAATTGCTCAAGGTAATTGAAGCAAGCAAAGATCGCATCGACCCGCTTTGTAAGCTCTTTAAAGTCTGCGGCGGCTGCCAGTGGATGCACTTAAACTATGCAGCACAACTTGAATGGAAACGAGCACTTATTGAGCAGTCTTTACGTCATATTGGTGGGCCGGAACTGGGCAATTTATTGAGCCAAGTTCTATTGCCAGCCGTACCAGCAGCCAATCAATTTGGTTATCGCAATAAAGTACAGTTGCCGGTACGCAATCCAAATAAATCCAAACGCCTGTTAGCGGGCTACTTTGAGGTCAATTCACATAATCTGGTCAATATTAAACATTGCCCAATTCAACCATCTTTGCTCGATGATATCCTCGCTAAAATCAAGGAATTAGCAGAAAAATACAATATTGTTGCCTACGATGAAAAAACTGGACACGGGCTTTTGCGCCATATTCAAATGCGCATAAGCAACGCCAGTCAAGAAACACTTGTCACCCTGGTGGTCAATTGTGGACACAATAATATGCCTACTAGTTTGAAAACTGTCGCTCTTGAATTAATGGAGCAATTTTCACAAATAAAGGGTGTATGCGCCAATTACAATCAAATAAAAGGAAATCGCATTTTAGGTGAGCAAACTGTATGTTTGGCCGGACAAGATTTTATTGAAGAAACTCTGCGTACACAAAAGCAAGACTTTCCAGCTATATTACAAGAAGGGCTAAAATTCAAGCTTTCTCCCACTAGTTTTTTTCAAGTTAACACCCCGCAGACAATAACATTATTAGAGCTGGTCGCCCAAGAAATACAAAAATATCTTCTAGAAAGAGCCTCTGCCCAGGACTCTAAAAAGGCGAGCAGTATAAACAATAGCAATGCCATTACCCTCCTTGACGCCTACGCTGGGGTTGGCACTATAGCCTTATGGCTAGCAGCGTTTGTTTCCCGCATAATAGCTATTGAAAGCAATCCGCAAGCTATTAAAGATGGGCAAGTAAATGGGAGCCTCAATAAAATCAATAATGTGGTCTTCCAATTAGCCAAAGTAGAAGATTATTTGTCAGTATTATTAAAAAGCAAGACAGCTGTAGAAATAATTGTGCTTGACCCCCCGCGCCAGGGGCTAGATCCGCAAGTTATAGAGTCAATTATAAAATTGCAGCCAGAATTGATTATATATATAAGTTGTAATCCAGTCACTTTAGCCCGCGATTTGCGCCAGATTCTATTTCCGCCTGAGCCTGATTTATCAAGCGATGGTCAAATTAGGCTTGAGAAAAAAAATGATTGCTTGAAGCTAGATTTTGGGTATAAAGTGGAGAAGATCATACCGGTAGACTTATTTCCACAGACTTATCACATTGAATCTATAACAGTGCTGAAAAGACAATGAATTTAAGACATTTTGAACGTAAATCAGGGATGGCAGCCCATCGTTATGGGGGAACCCTCACTGGATTGCCCCCCGGACTAACCCATGAATTGGATATTAAACGTGATAGAAATATCCCCGCCCCGGCAGTACAGGACATTTGCGAATCTGTAGGCTGGGCCAGGCGGGACGCTGATTTGATTTCTCTAGCTTTAGAAAATAGCCTGGTGGTAATTTCTGTCTGGGAAACTGGGCGCTTAATTGCCTTTGGTCGTGCTACGGGCGATAGAGTATTTAATGCCACTGTCTGGGATGTGGTTGTCCGCCCTTCCCACCAAAGACGTGGTCTTGGCAGGCTGGTCATGAAAGAACTGTTAAGAGAATTAGATTCTTTCAACATTCCCTTAATCACTCTCTATGCCGATCAAGGTACCGAAGCTTTCTATGAAAGATTCGGATTTTTAAGCGATCCCAGTGGCGCTAAGGGCATGTTTCGCGAAAAATATTACCAAACATGGTAAATTTAATACTTTCCTACTATCGGTTCAGCTAAGTCGCCTTGGCTGTGTCAAAAAATCTATTTATTTTGGTGAAAGTACTTTAAAGGGTATGGTTGCACATGAAAGTTATTTTGCGTGAAAATGTAATTAAGCTAGGCAACGCCGGGGATGTTGTTGAAGCCGCCCCTGGTTATTTTCGCAATTTTCTTGAGCCACGTAGTCTAGCCGTAATAGCGACGCCTGGTGCTTTGAAAAAACGCGAAGAAGAATTAGAGATTCTGCGCAAAAAAGCGCAGAAAGTCCATCAAGACAATTTGGATTTGATTGAAAAAATCAAGAACTTAGTCTCAATCAAGATTACTGCCAATGCTGGCGAAGAAGGCAAGCTTTATGGCAAAGTTACCACTAAAGAAATTGCCGAAATCTTGCATAAAGAATTAAACGAAGAAATCGATAAGCGCTTAATTAAAACAAACACCGAGATTAATGCTCTTGGTACTTACAAAGCAACAATCAAACTTGCCTCCGATGCGCATACTGAAATCACCGTGATAGTATCACCTGAACTATAAAATTTCACATCGCGATTTTGTAAATGTCTTACATCGACAAACTAGCCTGGATTTATATAAAGGACAGACAAGTTCTGGGCACTTTATCTAAAGGAAAAGATAAATACTATATCCCAGGTGGAAAGCGTGAAAATGGCGAATCAGATCATCAAGCGCTAACCAGAGAAATCCTTGAAGAGCTAACTGTTCACCTGCTACCAAATACACTGGAATTTGTAGAACAGTTTGAAGCCCAAGCTCACGGAAAACCGGAAGGTACGATGGTTCGCATGACGTGTTACTCCGGCGATTATACGGGGACATTACAGGCAAATTCAGAAATTGCGGAAATACATTGGTTAAAGAACCGAGATAAGGACAAATGTTCCGCCGTTGATATTATCATTTTAGATTGGCTCAAGAATAAGGATTTGATCGATTAATTAAATGAAACATATGTCAAAAACGAATGTTTAGCAATCCCAAAAAAATTCAAATACAAATTGTCACGCCAGCCTTGCTGGTCTTTGTTGGGTTCTGCTTCGCCCTAACTCTGCTATATGTCAACTCCTGGCTTTCTAGCATGTACGAACATTTATCGCTGGATTCACATCTAATATCCAAGACAGAATTAAATTCCCAGCTGAAAGGAATTGAACGCAGACTGGCTGCGAAAGAAGACGAACTCCAGGTCTTACTTTTGCCTGAAGGAAAGCTGTTCGCAAACTCGTTCTATGGTTTTGCTCTCATCAATATGTCATTATCCAATCCCGCTGATACTGGGTTCCGCAGCCACGCTCTAAGACAACTCGAAAAACTGTTAGCGACGATCAAGGCTATGGAAGAGAGCTATCCTTTCTCAGGTAACGCTAAGATCAAACCCGCTGGCGGCATTATCATCGCTGGGCACAGCAATTTGCTTCGAGCCGGGTATGTGCTTCTGGGTGGAGACAATTCTGCCATTATCGAGGACTTCCATCGCTCCTCTGCTGCACTAAATGATGCTTTCTTAGTAGGACCCGTCCCCTTTCCAGAATGCTATCCTGGGCTTACCTGGGCTGAAGACGCCATCTTCGCATTAGAGTCTCTCAGGTTACACGATTTGATATTTCACAGTGATTACACAAAGGCGCGCTGTGCCTGGTTATTATGGATGAAAAATCATCTAGATAAAGAATCCGGAATGATGGTATCGCAAGTAAATCCGCAGACCGGAGAGATTGAAGATGGTCCACGCGGCTCAGCCCTATCGTGGGCCCTCACTTTTCTACCACAGCTTGATCAAGATTTTGCACGATTACAATTTGCTAGATTTCGGGACAAATGGTTCGTTTCATTTGCAGGAATGCTGGGAATCTATGAATGGTACGAAGGCAAAGAAAAACCGACTAAATTCCATACCGGACCTGTAGTCTTTGGGCTAGGTTCAGCCGCCTCAGGTATCGGAATTGCGGCTTGCAGAGCCAACGAAGACTATGCTTCGTGGCACAAACTATTGCGTTCTCTAGAAACTATTGGCTTTCCGCTTAGCCATATTCATGGTGAAAAAAATTATTTTTGGGGACAATGGCTTCTGGCGGATGAGCTAGCTCTATGGGGTAAGACTATCTGCCGTTGGGATAAACCACACAATCTTACGCCGAAAATAAATCAACAGCCAAATAGACAGAGCCATGATACTTTCATCTTCACTTTTTTAGGAGCCTGTCTGCTGTCAATAGTGGTTATTCTGTTTTTCAACAGACTACTTATTTTCCTTATATTCGATCGCTCTGTGCAAAGACCAGCATGGCAACGTGCTACTATTATCGCTTTTGTCTTTCAACTACTGGCTTGCGCAATATTTGCTCTTTTTCCAGCAATTTCTTGGATGCAAGTTTTGTTATTTATGGCAGTAGTGACCCTATTGGAAGAACTGACTATTCGACCAAGCATTGTTGCTAAAATCTTCAATAAGAACAACGAACCAGGACGCTAATTTTCTTGCTTTGCTGCTTGCTTATCTTCTTTATCTTCCTTGTTTTGATAGCCAAGCTCTTTTGCTTTGAGTTCGTCGACCACCGCAACTTGATCTTTGCCTATTTTTTGGTAACATTCGCCGCGACGATAATACGCATCAGCACACTTAGAATCTACAGCTATTGCCGTATTATAGTCATCAATAGCCTTTTTATAGTCACCCAGTTTTTGGAAAACATATCCGTGATTGCAGTAAGATAGAGCATCTTTAGGATCTATTTTAATAGCGGTATTGAAATCATCCATGGCTTTGGTGTAATTGCCTAATTTACGATAAACCGTTCCACGCGTATTGTATGCATCTTTGAATTGATTATTTATAGCTAGGGCTTGTGTGCAATCCGCAATTGCTTTGTCATACTGCCCAAGTCTTTCATAAGCATGTCCGCGGGATTGATATTCTACAGGACCCTTAGCACCAAGACTAATTGCTTGAGTAAAATCTTCTACAGCTTTATCATTCTGTTTTTGCGCCCCATAGACACAAGCACGGTTAAAATAAGCATCAGCAAATTGCGGATCAAGTTTGATCGCTTGGTTACAATCATCCATAGCCTTTTGATAGTCCTTTAGTGACAAGTACGCACAAGCGCGATTGCAATACGCTTCCTTATACTTGGGAGCAATTGATATCACTTCAGTAAACTGCTGAGCCGCCTTTTTGAACTGCCCTTTATTTAAAAAGTTAACGCCCTTTATTACCATGTCATCCAGCGTTTCCGCACAAGCCGGAATAACCGTCATAGCAAAGGCAAAAACTACACCAAATGCCTGTCTTTTAATAAGTTTGTTCATGCTCCATCCCCCTCAATATCACTCAATTATTTCTCATTCTCAGTGACAATGCATTAAAATTATAATCATGTAATACATCCCACTTTAAAAATTGCTGTGTCAGAACTCTGACACAAGTATTTAGTAAGTTTTTACTTGTTAAATATTAACCACCGCATGGTGTAACTTCATAGGTTACGATATAATGATAGAGAGCTTAAAACACTAAGGATTATCACTGATGGTAAGCATGCAATCTCTAAGAAGTAAAAAAAGACGTCCAACTCATCCAGGAGCCATTTTAAGAGAAGATGTGTTGCCTGAGTTGAAGTTATCTCAAACTGCGTTAGCAGAACGACTTGGTGTATCCAGGCGTACAATATCGGAAATTGTTAATGAACAAAGACCAATTACGCCAGACATGGCATTACGACTTGCTAGATTTTTAGGCACTACCCCAGACAGCTGGTTAGACATGCAGCAAGCGCTCGATATTTGGGATACCGAACATAGTAAGCGCGCTAACTATCTACGGATCAAGCCCTTGCATAACTCCAGACTTCAGACAGCGTTCTAAAATAGTCACTAATCATCGCCTTCCGAGCTAATTATCTCCTCAGTAACCGCAGTAAATAATTCTACTGTAGCCGTACCGTTAGCGGAGCGTTTAAGAATTTCTACTTTTTGCTCGGCGGCAGACAAAAACTTTTCGCATTCATTGCTTAAGTGCATGCCGCGCTCAAATAAAGTGAGTGCTTTTTCAATTGGAATATCGCTGTCTAATTCTGTTACCAGATTTTCCAACTCAGTCAAAGTACTGGCAAAATCAGTACTCTTAGTCTCTGGGCTTTTATTTGTTGTATTCTTGCTCATGAATTCTCCTTATTTTTATAAACTGAATCTTTATAAACAATATTTTTGTAAACAGCGTCTTTTTTATCCTGTCCGTCACCAGTCCACGTAGCTGCCACACTTTCTACTTTCACAATCAATTTGCCCTGGGCAAGCAGAACTTCTAAAATTTCGCCAGCCTTACATTGACTTGCTTGCCGCACTATTTCGCCGCTTAATTTACGTGTAAGCGAAAAGCCGCGGTTTAAAACATTCATTAGCCCGAGATTTTGCAATTTTTCAAAATTTCGCTGCCACTGAAAGCGATTAAAAGACAATATGCGTTCTATGTTAGTCATTAAACGATCTTGGAAATTAAGTACCTGCAAACGATTATTTTGCAAACGATGCTGGTAGCCAAGCAAAAATTTTACTGGATTTGCTTTTGCTAATCTGTGCTGCGCTGTCATCAATTTTTCACGAATGTCTTTTTCTAACCGTCTTCTAAAAGTTAGCCACTTTTCAGTTAATTCGTCTTTCCCCCTAGCAACAAGCTCAGCGGCAGCGGTTGGTGTTGGTGCCCGCATATCAGCTACTAAGTCACAGATAGTCACGTCCGTTTCATGCCCTACTCCAGAAATAACAGGCACTGGACAATTTGCTACCGCGCGTGCCACCACCTCTGTATTGAACGCCCAGAGATCTTCTATGGAGCCCCCACCTCTAGCGACCAAAATGCATTCAATATCTGCAAATTGCGCCAGGGCTTCAATGGCTTGGGCAATTTCATTTTCGCTGCCTTCGCCCTGCACACGGCAAGGAGAAATTAAAACACCAACTGAGCGATTGCGCCTGGCTAGAGCGCTAATAATATCTCTAAGAGCAGCGCCAGCAGAACTTGTTACCACACCAATTTTTTTTGGCATCAGCGGAATTGGGCGTTTACGTTCAGCGGCCAACAACCCCTCTTCTAATAATTTGTTCTTTAATTGTTCAAAGGCTAATTGCCAGTCTCCAATACCTACAGGCTCTATGGTGGTCACAATCATTTGATAAGCGCCGCGCGGTGGGTAAACGCTCAAGCGCCCTTGCACAACAACGGCAAGTCCATCTTCCAGGCGAAACTTTATATATTGATTGGTATTTTTAAAAGCGACGCAGGGCAAAGTAGCTTGTTTATCTTTAAGCGAAAAATACCAATGTCCGGAAGGATAAACTTTGGCATTGCTTATTTCACCTACCACATGGATGTCAACAAATTCGTCTTCCAAAATAAGACGAATTTGTTCGGTTAACTCGCCAACAGTTAACACGCGGGAAAAAGCGATTGTTTCTTGGAAACTCAACATTTGTCTTACCGTTGAGGGTTTTTATCAGTTTGCCAGATTTTTCCTTAAATTTCATTTGACGTTCTGATTTGTGATACTATATATTAGTATGACATACAAAAGTAGGGTATATACCCTAAATAAGTATTACGCATATGCAGGCTTGTTAAGTACTAAATGACAGAGCCTGGCTTTAGTTCCGCCATTTTTTTAAAACCCAATATTCGATTTCTAGTTAAGGAATAAATGATGCAGAGGACTTTGTATACCCCCACAATGATCGACACTTTTCGTGCTTGCAAAAAAGCTTATACTTTGGCCTTTTTGCAGAATAGTTTGGAAACTGAAAGTCTTTCTTTTATTTGCAAACAGTTTTTGTTGCGGGTTTTATCCCAAATCAACAAAGGCAAAATTACTACTGTTAGCCAATTGCAAAAATATATGGGTCAATATTGGCCAGCTCATCAATTGGACAGCAAGTCTGACCGTGAAGCAGTGACTAAAGCATTTTTGTTTGTCTATAAAACACTTTTGCGCTATCTGGCTAAACCTTATAGACCGGCTGGGGGCAGAATTGTTGGGGTAGCACTCAATATTCGGGCGCGGGTACCAAACGCCAAAGTGTATGTTGAAGACACTTTTGATTTGATTCTATGGTTTCAAAATGAACAAAGGTTGGAATTTGTTGACTTTACTATGCAATCATTAAAAAACTTCGACCCTGCTTGGCCCGGCACAACTATTCTGGTTAAAAAATATCTGGCTGAAAAGCTCAAAACGCGCTGGCCATACAAAAAACTATCGGTTAGATTCGAGCGCCTTGGCTTGCAAGATTATCCTGCCGTGATTGCTAATCCGGAAGAATCTATCTATCGGTTGCATTGGACAGAGCGGGTAAAAAATCTAGAAGAAATGCAGGCTCTCGAGAATGAAGAAATGGGAAATAAACCTTTTAGAGACTCTTTATGGCAACCTCATGAAAAGTGTCGGCACTGTGAAACTATAATGGCACGTTTGAAGAAGCAACAATATCTCATAGAAGAAAGCGAATATTCGATGACTGCCTGAATTTAGCTTGTATTTTTTTGTTTGTCTATTGGTTATAATTAGCTCTGATTTCTGGACATTGATTGTCTTGCCCTAAAACTGGGCGGGGTAGCTTTAGTATCAAGAAGCTTTAGTATAAAGAAGATTTGGTATCAAGTTGATTTATAGAGGTTGATTATGGATAGAGAAAAAGTACTGGCGGCATTGAATTTGGATCTCGAACACGAAATGACTTCGATCGTCCGTTACTTGCACCATTCATTTATTGTTTCTGGACCAATTCGCGCTCCTTTGGTTACTATGTTCCGACAAATGGCAACTGATTCAATGCAACATGCCATCAAACTCGGTGAAAAAATTACTGCCCTTGGTGGACATCCTTCTGTCAAAATACAGGAAATTTATGAGCCTGGCGAGCAATCTATTATTGACATGCTCAAAGAAAATCTGGAAGCAGAGAAACATCACCTTGGTCTCTACGAAAAACAACTAGACTTAGTAAAGGACAATACGCCACTACGTTTGATGCTCGAACAGGTGGTGGTGGAAGAGTCTACGCACATTGAAGAGCTCGAAATGTACTTGCGCAATGATGCAGCGGTGCCTATCGGAGCAAGAAAATAGTTCTGATAATTTTTTTGTTACCCTCTTGCTTTAAGTGAATCTTTAGATATAATTTTATGGTCGCCACCATTGGTGGAGGCCTATTCTTTAAAATTATCTGCATGTCTACTTTTTAAAATTGGCTCAATATCGTTTTGGAGGTAAGTAACGGTGCCTAAAGCTATGAAAAATGTATCGCAAATAGAGCGCGATCTTGGGCTGGACGGATTTGAGCAAATTTTCGATGGAGAGACAGACTTAAGTCCGCTCACCACGCCTGGTGGCTTACCAAATCAAGGTGAGCTCGAAAAGCTTTTAGTCCGCTTAACCGAATTAATCGCCTTTAGCGTTGATCAACGGGTAGAAAATGCTCGCATGGCTGGCCAGTTGATTGAAAACCAGAGACAGCTAGTGGCTACCCAGCAAATACTTATTCGTTTGATGGAAAAATCAATTGAATTGACCAAGCATATTTCTACCATTGAAGAAAAGCTGCCTCTTATTTTTGAATTGCCAAGATTAGTAGATAGCCTCAGAGACAGATTAGTCCGTGTTGAAGGCATTGAAATTGATTAGCAAAGACCAATACAGCCAATAATCTAGCGTCTTAGAAAAATTTAATATATCTCCCATCTAGCTCATGTCTGGTCGGGCGCTTTTGCCTCCCGAGTCCGGAAATCCTTACCCTGCTTTGTTTTAGCGTCTTTTCCTTTTCTGTTTTGTTTGCTTTGATCAGCAAAACGAGCTTATGCCAATGCCTGGGTGTTTTTTATTGGTCTTTTAATGCTGCCCAGCAGGCCTTAACATATTGCTGACAGTCGGAAGCTTTATATAAGCAGGAGTCTAGAGTGAGCGTAGGACACGCAGGTGGTGGACATTATGGTGGGCAGGGTGGAGACGGTGGGCAATTTGTGCCCGGTAGTCCGCTTTCTGGCCATCACTCGTTGAGCATTGGCAATCTCTCAAACGACAATATGACCGGCACAGATTACCAGTATTTCAATCTGGCAAACCTTGCTGATGGTCTAAAAATAAATATGGGCTTCCGCTTTGCCATACTATTTATTGCTTTTGCTGGTTGGCTATATGTAATCTATTGGGTGCGACATCATGAGCCGCTTGCCAATCAAGTTATCGGTGTCAATACTTGCAATTCGCCGACAGCTAATCAAGATAGATCAATCATGGCAGCAATGAAAAATTGTTATGTTCTAAAAACGACTCCTGATCTAGCCCCACCCTACGTACCCTGCCCTCAAACAGTAGATAAACCTAAAGAGTTCACCTACCCCTCGTTTACTAACACTAATTTCGGCCAGGCATTTGACAAAGTCGACTATAAAATAGAAGATAGAACGCAACTTGGCCCCGGGCAAGCAATCTCTTCACCAATAGCCTATCCGGATCTCATCAATTTTGATCAACGCTTCGGAATGCCGGTTAGCTCACATACAACGATTGTAACTCGCTAAGGGCTGTCAATACTTTTTACTTTATCAATATTAAAACCTGCAGCAATTCTTATTCTCGGCAGTTCACACAAATAAAGGCTTCGGCTAATAGTATTGCCAGTGATACCAAATCGTGCAGTATTTACAGTCTGAAGTACTGTACCTTACTAAGAGGCAATTCTTTCCTCTTGTCCCAACTAAATACCGCTAGTCACTCATTCAAGTCTTAACATCCCAAAACTCATAATATTCAGTTAACTGGTGGCTCTAGTTTCTGATTTCTTGAAATCAGATTTTTAGCCACCAGCCTGCCGTTTGCAAATAATGATTATTCCATAAAAGCTCTTCAAGATTCGAAACCACTATTCAATCAGGCGCCTTTGTTTAGTAAAATACGACAGTAGTTAGCCCCGTCTGGTAGGAATAATTCGGTTTTCATGGACGTTTATGACATTACGATTATTGGTGGTGGCCCTACTGGTTTATTTGGAAGCTTTTATGCTGGTCTCCGTGGTTTAAAGACAAAACTAATAGATGTACTCCCGGAAATGGGTGGGCAGCTAACTGCTCTTTATCCGGAAAAATATGTTTATGACGTAGCTGGGCATCCAAAGATTTTAGCCAAAGATCTAGCCAAAAACCTTGCTACTCAATCTCAGCTATTTAAGCCAACTATCTGTCTGGGTGAAAAGGTGGCCAATCTCGTTCGTGTTGAAAATGCTTCAGTGTGGCAAGCAGTTACAGACAAATCGTCTGATCACTATACTAAAACAGTACTTTTGGCCCTGGGTGCGGGCGCCTGTGTCCCGAAAAAGCTTGATATTGATTACAACCATGCCTTTGAAAACAATTGCATATTTTATGCCGTTAAAAACAAAGACAATTTCAAAGGCAAGAACATCTTGATTGTAGGCGGGGGAGACTCCGCTGTCGATTGGGCAAATGAATTCTCAGCTTACGCCACACATGTCACCCTCATCCACAGACGGGACCAATTCCGTGCGGTACAAACCTCAGTAGAGGAAATGGCTAAAAACAAAATTGATGTGAAGACTTTCTATGAGTTGAAAGAAATTCAAGGACATGACCGTGTAGAGAATGTTGTTATTTTTGATAACCGCACTGGCAAAGAAGAGACTATCCCTATCGATGTCATAGTGATCAATATTGGTTTTGTAATCAATTTGGACTTCTTAAAGAGCTGGGGCTTGAAAATGGACGTGAATGCCATAACTGTGAACGAAAAGATGGAAACGAGTCTACCTGGTGTATATGCTGCTGGTGATATTTGCGCCCATCTGGCTAAATTAAAATTGATCGCTACTGGTGCAGCTGAAGCAGCCACGGCTGTCAATTTTGCTGTAACCTTTATTAATCCATCCGCAAAAGCCTTTCCTGGACATAGTTCAAATTTAAATTTGAGTATATAATAACGGATTGTATATAACGCACTGCCGCATAATTCGGGCAAGGAACATATGTCAATATTGGTAGACTTTGAAATCAAGGCAGCGCTGGTTAGCAAAGAATTGGTTGTCGATCCTTATGATCCCTCCTTAATACAGCCAAACTCTTATGACGTCAGGCTAGCCAATAAATTTTCCTGGCATCAAGCCAGTAGAGAAGTTATTGACCCCTATCAAGCACAAACAATTCTTGATGGACTAGTAAGCATCAACGAAGACTCTTTTGTTATTGCACCTGGACAATTCGTTCTAGGAGCCACACTAGAGCGCTTTTCTTTACCAGCGGATATCGTTGGGCAATTGACCGGCAAATCATCACTGGCTCGCTTGGGCGTAATGGTACATGTAACAGCAGGTTTTATAGATGCCGGCTTCAGTCATCCTCCAGCCCAAATAACCCTCGAAATCGTTAACGTGGGAACGCGTCCTGTTAAATTACATGCTGGTATGCCTATTGCCCAGATGGTTTTTACCCGCACAGCGCCCTGTGAAGTACCGTATAACGCTAAGCCAAGCGCCAAATATAACGGGCAAGACGCCGCTGCTCACAGCAAATATTATTTAAATAACGCTAACTCGCCAGCTTCTACTAATTAAATCCATTAAAAGATTAGTCGGCTCGTTAAATTTATGTCTATGAGTCAACATTAATTGAACTAATTTTAGTCCGGAAACGTTTAGTTATTGTCCCCAATTAACTAAACTCATATGCCCATTTATAAACCATGGCTTACCGTGGCCGCAGCCGTGCTCGCTATCATAGGAACTTTATCCACTAACTGTAACTGGTTGGCCGCTTTCTATTTAGCGTTGCCGTGCGCCTGGCTAATAGTGTCTTGTTTTGGTTTAAAACCAGCCCGATCGCTGCTTGTACTATCTCTTATTCCTATAGCTACCTTCGCCTATGCCTCTTATCGCATAGGCGCCCCCGCGCCAAATGACCTCAGCCATTATCTAAACCAGTACGTGGTGCTCACAGGTCGTCTAATCTATAAGCCTGAATTTTCCAACTCTAGCCGTTTGGTCAGCAATCATGAGCAGAACATCGGATACACCACTATCCAAGTCCTAACCCTCATCTTTCCAGAGCAGAAAACTTTGAGCGGGAAAGTACGCTTGTTAATCACTAACTATCAAGGTAATGCTGCCGTTAATTATGAAGCAGGTGAGATTGCTGAAATTAGAGGTCGGGTTACCTGCATAGAACGCAAAGAAGAGCCATGGTTAAGCGGACTTGCAGCTGCCTCCAGGCGAAATGGCATATTCTGTCAAATACATGCTTTTGGTCAGAGTATCAAAATTGTAGGACAAGCCAGCCCCACAGATCATTTCTTAAATACAATAGTTGATTGTATTGACCGCGTCAGACAACACATCACTAACATGCATTTGCGTTTTCTTGGCACAAAGGCAGGTAGTTTGCTTGCTTCTATGGTCCTAGGAGATAGAGCGGTTTCGTTAGATGAAAACCTTTTGAACGCTTTTAGAAAAATTGGTCTTTCTCATATTGTCGCTGCTTCCGGCTTCAATCTGACAATTGTTACTATGATTACTTACTGGACTTTGCGTAGATTGTCTTTGCGCAAACAGCATATTTCCTTTATCGTCGCGGGAAATGTATTGCTCTATGCCGTCTTAGCTGGCTTATCTGCTTCCATTGTGCGAGCAGCCATTACATGCATTCTAGTTTTAATCGCTCATCATTTTCATCGCCAACTGCACAATATGGCGACTCTTTCTCTAGTTTTGATAGTTAACCTAATCATTGATCCCTCAGCAATTATGGATCCAGGCGGTCAGCTTTCTTATGCTGCCGTAGCTGGGATTATATTAGGCGCAGAATGTATTGCAAAAGTAATGTCCTGCGGAAGCAAGAATAAATATATAAACATTTTCACCGCTTCACTTTCAATAGTCCTTATTGCTCAAACATCAGTATTACCCATACAGCTCTATTATTTTTGGCAAGCTGGTTTTCTATTCTTGCCAGCTAATCTACTTATTGATCCACTGGTAGCTCCAATAACAGTGGTCGGTTTTGCCGCTTCCTTAGCTGGAATTTTAAATCTACCTTTCTTATCCATTGGAGCCTTGTTTTGCCACTGGTTGGACATGCTTGCCGCATTGCCCTTACAAATAATTATATTTATCACTGAAAAACTGGCCGCTTACAATTTTTCAATGATAAATATGGGGCAACCATCAATTATAGCCATCATTATTTATTACCTGACCTTGATCATCTGCTTAATTTCTCTAGCAAAGGAGCGCTGGCGCCTATTAGGCATTGTATTGTTTATCTGTGGTCTCACCACCCTATTTTATCGCTCTGAATTAAAACAGCCTGTCATCGTATTTTTACCAAATTCAATTCTTGCTATAAATAATCAAAGACAAGCAATCTGTTTGGGTGAATCTGATCGCAAGACAAATAAAGTTCTGGCCTTTTATGGGGCCTCAGATATTCATTTTCATGAGCTAGTCAATAAAAATCGTGGCCCAAATACGTTTTTACTTTGGACAAAATCAGGCAAGCCGCTTTCTCTAAATATCACAAATGATACTACTATCGCGATAACTACTAGCCATCTTCCTGCACCAGGCAGATCTAATTCTAACAATGAAACTTATATTGTCTATTTACACAAACAAAAAACGTCACCCGAACAATCAAATCAAACTCTTTATTCTAGCCAGCACAGATTCTATTGTGGACAAGATCAGGTACTTTCTCTAACTACATTCAGAAAAGAATTGCCAGAGCTTGATCTAAAAATATGCTGTCCTCGCAATTCACTTAGTTTTTATTATCGAGCGCCGTAGCCGTATGAACTTCGGTTAATTCATCGGCAGTGTAATTAAAATTGTAAGCTAAATCAAGAAACTGATGAGGGTAGTCTTCTGGTAACTTACCAAATGGCGCGGCTTCTTTAATTGCTGCCATAGCTGAATCATCTGCAGATTTGTTGCCAGATGATCTGGTCAACTTCATCGATACAAGGTGACCATCTCTAGAGAGACGAAATACAATCTCTATATGACGTACTGTACCAGATGGCGGCGCCCAGTGGTGCTTTAATTTTCTATGCAAGTCTTTTAAATATTCAGCAATAACAGATGCAGCACCAAGACCATGAACAGAGTGCCCACCATCCTGCCAAATATTATTACTATTATCGCCGTCATTTTCCTTAATTTCCATGAGTTCAGGCGGACTTACTTCATCCAACTCCACAGTAGTTTCTGGCTTATCAGTTTGCTGTTTTAGCAAATTGCTGCGTGATTGCTTCAACGGTATGACCGGAAATGGCGCTGACAATGGTAAATACCTACTTGCTAAATCATTATGATTTACAGCGTTTGGATTTTGATTCATTACTTCTTTCTGTTTTGGCTCGTTTCGCTCCATTTGATTTTCCCGCAGCTGAGCAGCCTTATTATTTGCTTGGCGAATGACAAAAACTGGTGGAGCAAATAATTCGCCTTTTGACTGCATAACTGGGCTCGTATTTTTGCCAACAGATGGTTTTGGTATTGTAGAAGGTAATAGTTCATGCTTGTTTTGAAAATCAGCATTAGAAACAAATTCTATGTCAATCAATTGTCTTTGTTGAATTTTACTATCAACATGAAAGTTGTTTTCATAAAGAAACAATCCGCCAAAAGACAAAACTGTGAATAGGCTAGACCAACACATATACGGCAAGATAGAGCTATCTTTTCGATAGTAAATATTGAGAACACGACTGAAGTGGCTATCCCCAATAAGTGACGGCGCTTGTGATTCCCTTACTTGCATCAAACGTGTCAACCTGAATCAATAGAGTGTATGAATTAAGCTAAAAAGTTCTGAAAAACCCTGGCTCTAATTGGTCATAGCCGCAAAATAGACATTACAGGCATAATCAAGATATTCTCTGGATAGCCGTGGTTCTGTCTGCAGGAATGTGCAAAGATTTATGATCTGATCAACTATATCGCGCGGATGACAACAACGCATGTTGCGTTTACCTGATTTATACTGAGTCTCAATTAAGTAATTTACGGCTTCTTCATTATAGGGCATCCCTGTCCGCTGACAATATTGTAAGAAAATCCACTTATACTCATTTTCGGTGGGGTTGCCAATGTTGATCTTATAAGGAATTCTTCGTAAGAATGCTTCGTCAACAAGATCAGATGGGTTTAAGTTAGTAGAGAAAACAATTAATTGTTCGAAAGGGACTTCCAGTTTTTTGCCTGTATGTAGGGTTAAATAATCGATTCGTTTTTCCAAAGGAACAATCCAGCGATTAAGCAGGGATTTGTGATCAATCCTTTGTCGTCCAAAGTCATCAATTAGCAACAACCCGCAATTGGATTTCAATTGTATAGGAGCTTCATAGAGCTTGGTGCCATAATCAAACTGCAATTCAAGCATATCAATTGTCAATTCGCCCCCGACAACCACGCATGGTCTCTGAATACGCACCCAACGGCTATCATAATCGCGCGGATAATTGGCAGCCGAAACCGGCTCATGATTATGCGAGTCAAAAACTCTAATAATTTGCCCATCGATTTCCACAGCATAAGGAATAAAGATGCTTCCCTTGAAACTGCGCGCAATTCTTTCAGCAATGGATGTTTTACCATTTCCTGCTTCACCGAATAAAAACATGCCTCGTCCTGAATTGATGGCTGGACCGACAGCATTGATAGTTCGTCTATTGACCATAATGTCCGAAAAAGCCACTTCCAAATCGCGTGGTGTTACTAGTTCGCGTCTAATAGTTTGATATTTAAGAGAGTCAACATAACGATTCCACGGGACTGGGCAAGCACCAACGTATGCATTGTGATCAAAAAACGCGCGTGCTCGATCGCGCCCTTTTTCTGTAGGCATATATTCATAGTCCGCCAAACCACCTGACGTTCTCACCTCAACCAGCAATTGTCGTTTCAAGTATTCAAGTATCTCTTCGACGACTTTGAATGGCAGGTGAATACGGGCAGCAATTTCTCGACCCAAAGCAAAGTTAACCAAATAAAGGTCTTTTAGAATCAGCTCTTCTAAAAACCCTTCTTTTAAGCCCGTGTCAGCAATCGTTGTTGGATACGGCGGAATAAATTCCTGCTGCAACTGCGTCGCCGTTTTTACACTTTGAGTCATGGTCGTTTCCCATTACCTTTAATAGAGAATATTCTAAAGCAATCTCTTCATACCCAAAAGATCTAATTTATTCCTATCTTAGTAATTAGGTTTTACCAAAGTCTGCACTTTCGAACCACCGTATTTAAGTAACCCCTATCAACCCGCTGGTCAAAACCTCAACAAAAAGCTTTGTAAACGCCCGCCATTCAAGCAATTTGGGCATTTTCGATAAAATCTATATATATTGACAGAAAGATTCATAGGTCTATACCAGTAGACTGTGATATTTGTAT
>Ga0207134_1003_pt2 | contig 64221 bp, 72 predicted proteins | sample Alteio_BWMinHeat_12_FD_153527 | JGI IMG/M metagenome (GOLD analysis project Ga0207134, IMG submission 153527) | Enriched cells from forest soil in Barre Woods Harvard Forest LTER site, Petersham, Massachusetts, United States -... | ecosystem: Environmental > Terrestrial > Soil > Temperate forest >... | reverse complement strand
TTTCAAATCAACATCTTTGGGCAATACTGTTGACTCAGCTGGTAACAATAGCACATCATCAAAGGTCAAAGCGTCTTGGACAATCCGCATAGGAACATGCTCCTACGTAGGTTAAAATGAAGCGCAGATTATACAGTGATTTTTAGGAAAAGTAATGACCGAAGCCATATATACCGTCAGCCAATTAAATCGGGAAGCTCGTATTCTATTAGAAACCCAATTTCCTAGCCTTTGGGTTGAAGGGGAAATTTCCAATTTTGTGGCGCCTGGTTCAGGGCATTGGTATTTTTCCCTAAAAGACAGCAATGCCCAAATCCGTTGTGCTTGTTTTAAGCCTTTTAATAAATTCATCAAATTTTTACCTAAAGATGGTACCCAGGTAGTCGTAAAAGGCCGTATTAGTCTTTATGAGGGGCGCGGTGATTTTCAATTAATTGTTGAAACCCTAGAAGAAGCAGGGCTTGGAAAATTACAGCGCGCGTTTGAAGAATTAAAACAAAAACTAGCTAAGATGGGTTTATTTGATGCGGCGCATAAAAAAGCATTACCCGCTTTTCCTAAATGTATAGGCGTCATTACCTCTCCAACCGGTGCCGCCATTCGAGATATATTAAATATTTTAAAACGTCGATTTCCAGCAGTCCCTGTGATTATTTATCCGACTTTAGTGCAAGGTGAAACGGCTGCACCTACTATTGTTCAATCGATTGAAACGGCTAATAAACGCAAAGAATGTGATGTATTACTCTTAGCAAGAGGCGGCGGGTCACTTGAAGATTTATGGCCTTTTAATGAAGAAATGGTCGCTTATGCTATTCATAAAAGTGCTATCCCGCTCGTCACAGGAATTGGGCATGAAATTGATTTTACTATTGCGGATTTTGTTGCAGACTTGCGCGCGCCAACGCCTAGCGCCGCTGCTGAATTAGTCACGCCCGATAAAACAGAATTGCTCAATCGCCTAAAGCATCAGCGTCAAAGATTAATGCAATTATTCAAACAACAATTACAGCATCTAAAACAGAATTTAACTTGGATAACTAAACATTTACAGCAACAGCACCCAAAAACTAGACTTCGAGAAAAAGCCCAATTGCTAGATTTAATGCAAATGGAAATCACCCGCTGTTATTATTTAGTTTTCAATCGCAACCAAAATAAATTAGGCGAACTAGCCGCAAAACTCGATGCTTTAAGTCCGCTCGCAACCCTACAACGTGGTTTTTCGATTACCACTAAAGCCAACCGTGTTTTGTTTAATACAAAGGAAGTGTCTCTCGGGGATAAAATTCAAGTAAAACTGCATCAAGGTCAACTAGGATGTAAGGTAGTGGAAATTGAAAATTAACGCTTAGGTAATTTCTTTTTGGCTAATTTAACTTTTTTGAGTGCGAGTAATAATTTGCGGTGAGTGGTTTCTTCTTTTTTGCGCAAAGCATCAACTTGTCTTTTCAGCTTTCTTAAAAACGCTTTTTGTTTTGCAGCCGAGTCCATTTGTAGAGAAGTCCTTATCTTTACAAAAATATTACGCTAATTTAGGCACATATGCCACAGGTAAATTAGGGTTGGTGCGTTTTAATAATCGATCACCTAAAGTCGGTTTTGCTTCTACCACTTGGAAATCATTTTTAAATAATTGAGCTAAGCTAGGCTCATATTTTTTGCGTGTCAGATAAACTACTTTCTTATTTATCTGAATAAGATCTTTGCTGACCGGATGATTTTGAATAGAGGGTGGCAAGTGCAAATAAAAGACCATCTTACTTTCCGGATCCAATAACACATATTGATAATTTGAATAAGGTTTCATTCGAGTAGCAAATTCTGCTAACCCACCACCTGCTAAATACAAAGGTTGTAACACCACAAAATAAGCAAACATTACGAGAAAAAAACTCAGCACAAAACGTCGTGCCAAAATAAAATAGCGAGCGGAAGAGATCCAATCTGCTATTAACAAAATAGCAAAAGGTACAATGGGTAATACATAATAATCTCTTCTAGACCCACTTAACGTAAAAAATAAAAACAATAACAAAGTGGCCCAGACGATCCATTGGGAAGAAGCATCCATATTTTTCCAGCGTTTTTTAAGCGAAGCCAAAGCTGGAATAAAAAACACAGCCCAGGGTAATAAATAAATGGGTAGAAAAATAAAATAAGTATAAATAGGACCCTTATGATCAAATGGCTGAAAATATCTTAAAATATTTTCGCGATAAACCAGATATAAACCACTTTCATTATAGTGCGTACCGCCAAAATGATTGGAAGCCCAAAACGGCAATAAATAAATCACTGCGGCTGGGATCGTGCTTAATAAAACACTAACACGTAAATAATTTTTCCAGCGGTTTTCAGAAATAACATCAGGAAAAATAGCAATCAAAGCAATAACCGCAGCGCTTAAGCCTTTACATAAACTCGCAACCGCTAAGATCAAAAAGAAAACCACAAAATCAAAAAATCGCGCAGAATCTCTTTTGTCAAAATACCAACTCACAGCAAATAAAGCGCCCGCGATATTCATCATATCGGCACTGGAGACTCGCGCCCAAAATAAGAAATAAAAAGTGGTGAGCAACATCCAGCCCGCTAAAAGTCCAAACTTTTCATCTTTGAGTTTAGTGCCTAAGCGATAAATTGAAAAAATAGCTAACAAACCAGATAAAGCAGAAGGAATACGTAGGGACCAAGTACTAAGCCCGCCTTTAACCCAGGCTAATACGGCGATCAACCAATAAGATAATAAGGGCTTGTCATAATAACTATTTTCCCCTAAATAAGGGTGCAAAAAGTCATGTCTATAAAACATCCCAGAAACGATATCTGCCCAGCGGTGTTCTTGTGTCCAAATTTCGCGCGAACCTAACATCCCGAATAATAAGATAATTGCGGCAATGAATAACCAGATAAATTGTGATTTGGGCTTTTTGGCCGATGTATACATAGTGTGCTCCCGGAGGCGAATTATATCCAACTGCACCTAAAAAAAATATAGACAAGCGTATGAATATTGCTACTATTAAACCAAATTTAGGAGCCCACCATGCTGAAAGGCTGTACTGTCGCAATTGTCACGCCAATGAACCCGGATGGAAGCATTAATAAAGCCTCTCTGCTGGATTTAATTGATTGGCATCTGGCTGAAAAAACTCAAGGAATTGTTGTAACCGGTACCACGGGCGAATCTCCTACTATCACTTCTGATGAACAATTTGATCTTTTTAAAACCGTCGTTGCCCACGTTAATAAACGCATTCCTGTCATTGCAGGCACCGGCAGCAATTCTACTCAGCACACGATAGAAAAAACCCAACTGGCCAAAAAAGCGGGTGTAGATGCTTGTCTCATCGTTACCCCTTATTACAACAAGCCTCCCCAAAATGGTTTGTATGAGCATTACAAAACGATAGCCGAAAACGTTTCCATTCCTATTGTGATGTACAATGCTCCGGGACGAACCGCCTGTGATTTATTAACAGACACGGTAGAACGCTTAGCAAAAATTCCAAACATCATAGGCATTAAAGACTGCACCAATCGTATCCCAGAAATTCAACAACGATGCCCCGATTCTTTTTATGTAGTCACCGGCGAAGATGGCTCTGCTATGGACTTAATTTTAAAGGGTGCTAACGGAGTTATTTCTGTTACCGCGAATGTCGCCCCACGAAAAATGTTTGATATGTGCGAAGCAGCGCTTTCTAAAAATAAAAACCTCGCTGAAAAACTCAATAGCGAACTTGAACCTCTACACAAAAAACTTTTCATCGAAGCAAACCCCATTCCTGTTAAATGGGTTTTAAACCAAATGGGAAAAATTCCCGCTGGCATACGCTTACCACTCATACCGCTGGATGCGAAATATCACAAGGAATTACTCGAAGCAATGCAACAAGCTGGCATACAACAAAAGGTAAATGAATCATGCACTATCAAAAACTAGTTTTATCACTCTTAACTTTATTTTTATTATCTGGATGCTCATGCATCAAAAATAATAAATACATCCAAAACCGCGATCGTGATTATTTATGCGCGCAAAGCATTCCCCCATTACGCATCCCTTGCGGGTTGTCTAACTCAACCATTCAAACCAAATACCCAATCCCAGATCGATGCTACACCGATTGCCAAAAACAAGTCGATTTGACGCCACCCGGGTTATATCAGTAATATCGCAACAACTGGAGGGGTACCGAAGCGGTCATAACGGCGCCGACTCGAAATCGGATGGAGGGTGAAAGCCCTCACGTGGGTTCGAATCCCACCCTCTCCGCCAAGTTTATTTAGCTTTATCTCTCTCTGCCCCGCTACCTTCGTCTTTGCGAGCGTAGCGAAGCAATCCAGGCTTTTTGCCTCTGCTAATTTTTAAGGAGGATTATAGTCAACCTTTGATTTTAGATTCTCAAACCCCAATAAAATCGGTAAACTCACATCCCATTTAGGAGAAGCTTATGGCAAACGATCGTGCTTTGTTCCAACTAAAAAGCAAAGCAAGACAAGACCCAGAATCCGCTTATGAACTAGGCATATATTATGCAAGCATTGACGGTCATTCTCAGTGGGACCTAATAATGGCTGCTTCCCTGTTTTGGTGGGCTATACAGCAGAATAAAAAATACGAACAAAGACTATCCGATTGGCTTTCCACAAAGGGTCAGCTCAAGACTACTATTGAGAGACTATTAAATGCGCCTCTTGAGTGGAATAAAGTGTTTCGTGTTGCTATGCTGACAGAACCTACTGAAGCTGATATAGAGAAGAGAGAAGAGTTATTCGCACAAGCGCTTGAAATTACCACTACTGATCAAACAAAGCAGTCTGGCTATGAATCTTCTTCTCCTTCTCCAAATCTTCCATCCTTTTCCCCATCAATGTTCGTCGGATCTGTTGTGGGAACGCTCGCATTTTCCACTTCTTCACATTCGAAAGGGTATCACAGATTGCCAACAACAGAAAAAGTACCTGCTCGCCCAACTTCACCCACCAAAGGTGTAGCTGAACGCCATAGCATTTCTCTGCTGCCGCCACCTCCTCCACCAAAATCCTATGATAAAGAATTAAAATTTTTCACGGATAAAATTGCCGCCCTTGAATTCAATTTACATGGCGGGTGGGGAAAGACAATTAAAATTAAAGGCAAAGCTAAAAAAGTTTCTACGGCTGCGGCAGAAATTTATAATCTTATTGATAACCAACCTTCATTTAACGAATCAAAGTATAAAGAGGCACTTGGAAAAATCACAAAGATTTTAGCATATAAGCGTGACACCGAAGATTGCTATGACAATAAAAAGTGTTGTAACTTTTTTCGTAAGAGAGATATAAAAACTACTGAGCTATACCGAGAATTTCACCGAAAAATAGCAGAACTTAATAAACCATTCACAATTTCCCAAAAACCAGTAAAATGACATTCATTTAAGGAAAAATATTCATGGCAGCAAGCGGCGCACCTTTAGCAGATTTTACAGATGATGAGCTGTTCAATTGGGCAGTCTATCATGCGACAGATTCCACTACCGATTATGAACTAATTATGGCAGCTTGTCTTTTCGAAGAAGCCAAACGAGGTAACACTGAAATTGCTCAAAAATTCCAGGATTGGATTAATAAGCAGTCTGTTGAGATTCAATCGCGCATTCCTAACTTAATCTACGTAATGGGGGTAATACCTCCCAATATGGTAAAAGTCATTAGGGCATCCGCTTTGCCAAAAGCTTCAGAAACAAAGCTAGCAGAAACGAAAGAAGAAGAAAAAGTAGAAACACCAGACAATCATATACCGCTTGCTTATACAACGGCAAACGAGCTAAAAAATTCACTGTCTAAAGAAGAGTATTATAGTTTATTAACCATAGCCGTATCAGGGGGACATCCTGATGCCATGCGAGACTTATTAAATTTCTTCCATGAAAATTACATAAACGATAACAGCATTAAAACAAAAGCCATTACCATTGCTCACTTTCTAAAGGTCATAGACCGCACTTATCAATTACAAAACTGTTGTAATATTTCTGCGATAGATTTAAGCACTTTTAATGAATTAGAACAAGCAGATCAGGATAAAGCGTTTGAGGAAGCAATTACGACTGGTGTCCCAAAGCCATTGAACTTTAAAACATTGTTAAATGTATTCAATAAATGTATAGAGAGTACTGAATTTAATTTACATAGAGGGCGGGGTAAAACAATTAAAGTGGCTGACAAAGACAAACCCGTCTCAACAAGCGCAGCTGAGATTCATAATATTATTCTAGCAAATTCTGCTCAAGTCGAATTAACAAGAAAAGATTATGAGAGCACACTTGGGAAAATTAAAGAAGCGGTAAAAGATAAACGAGCTCAAACCTGTTGGAATTTTTTTAGCGGAAGAGATTCAGCTACCGTAGATTTATACAATACTTTTTATAATACAGCTAATGACCTATTAGGAATCAAAGATGAAAAATTGCGACCAACTCGTACACGCTAAATGGATTATTACGGCTGAATCTAATCAACAGCCGCTGGAAAATCATGCGCTGGCTATACAAAATGGAAAAATCCTTGAGATTCTTCCGAGCTCAAAAGCCCGATTAGAATATAGCGCAAAATCACAATCCGAATATAACTCGCACGCGATTATGCCAGGATTTGTGAATACCCATACGCATCTGCCGATGAATTGGTTTCGGGGATTTGCCGATGATTTAGCACTCATGAATTGGCTGAACAATTATATTTGGCCCGCAGAACGCCAATGGGTGAGTTATGAATTTGTGAAAGATGCATCGCTTTTTGCGATGGCTGAGATGATTCGCGGAGGTACCACCTGTTTTAACGATATGTATTTCTTTCCAGAACCTATGGGTGAAGCGACCGCTATTGCGCATATGCGCGGGCATATCAGTATTCATATTATTGATTTCCCAACCGCCTGGGGAACAGGGCCTGATGATTATTTTGCTAAAGGCTTAGAATTTTTAGATCAATACAAAAATAATGAATATGTCACAGTCACTATGGCACCGCATGCTATCTATACGGTTTCAGAAAAATATTTATTACGCGCAAAAGAAATTGCCGAAAAAAATAATTTACAAATTAATATGCATATTCAAGAAACAGCGGATGAAGTTAATCAATCGATTGCGCAAACCGGTTTAAGGCCTTTAAAACGCTTACAAAACATTGGTCTAGTTTCACCACGTTTGATTGCGGTTCACATGACCCAATTAAATGATGAAGATTATGAAATTATTCAAACCCAAAAGCCTAATATTGTTCATTGTCCAGAATCGAATATGAAATTAGCGAGCGGCACTTGCCAAGTTGAAAAATTAAGAAAAATGGGTATCAATGTGGCATTAGGCACCGATGGTGCAGCCAGCAATAATGATTTAGATATGATAGGTGAAATGCGAACCGCAGCGCTCCTTGCAAAGCTCGCCACTTCAAATCCTGAAGCTTTAAAAGCTTACGAAGCCATTCAAATGGCAACTATAAATGGCGCTAGAGCACTTGGCATTGATAAAATCACTGGTTCTTTGTTAGCAGGAAAATCTGCAGATTTTATTGCCGTAGATTTAAGCGAAATTGAAACCCAACCGCTTTATCATCCTGAATCCCAAATAGTTTACGCAGCCTCACGCAATCAAGTCACCGATGTATGGATTATGGGTAAACAAGTCATGAAAAATCGCGTGTTATTAACCTTGGATGAAAAAGCATTAAAAGAAAAAGCAAAACTATGGAAAGAAAAAATTAGCGGACACCAGGACGTCCTTTCGAGCACTTCTTAGTTAAATCCTGCTTTGATGTTTCGGTCTCAGTATCTTCTATGGGTATTTCATAAAATTTATGAAATACCATGGGTTCTTTATCGTATTGTTTTCGTTTAGCTTTATCCATTAAAACCTCTTTAACATCACGTAACCTGTCCGCCTGTTTTTTCGGACTCAATACTTCACCCGTACTCGTGCGAACTTCCTTGCCATACATCGACTCAGCTTGACGAATTAATCGATTGAATGCGAGCAAGATCTCATCATTCGTCGCGGTGGGCACTACTCCTAGGATTTTATAAAATGATGGCATAATTTTATCCTTTGCCCACTTTAGGTACCTGAGGCTTCTTAGGATCATTGGCTGCAACGGTATCTTTCTTTTTATTAAAAAATCCTCCTCCAAGCTTAGTAGCCGGAGGTTCAGAAGCCGTCACAATTTTTTGCATCTCTTGCTTTAATTTATCGGCTTCTTTATCTAATGTTTCCATGGCTAAATTCAATTCTTCTGCTTTTGATACCGATAATTTTTTAGCTGCTACTTCTAAATCACTCGTATTCAACAAACCCACACCCAACTTCTTTTTAAAATCGGATAATTTATCCAATTTATCGTCTCTGGATTTTTTACTTGTTTTTTTATCCTCTCTTACAGATTGTTTTAAGCTGTGACGTTCTTTATTTAAGTCTTCTTCTAATTTTTTTACATAACCTTTAATCATAATCTCAAATACTTCTTTTGTTTTTTTGCTCGTACGTTTTTTAGTATCCTCTATGTCTTTTTCTAACTCTTTATAACCCCCTTGAGATTTTTTAATTGATTTTGCAGTCTCATCTAATGCTTGAACAGAGGCTAATTTTTGTAATTTTTCCATGACTTCCTTTTGTTCTGCCTCTGGAATTTTCGCAAGCAAAGGCGTAACCATTTGAGAAACCGCCTTAACTTCAGAGTTAGCGGCATCTTTGGTTGTTTTAACCAAACTGGTTATTTGTGCGCTATATAAATCTTCTAAAGATTTCTTCTCAACTAATCCCGTTAATTTTTCAGTTAAACCCATAATTTTTTTATTAATTTCTTGGTTTATTTTTAACTTCTTACTATTTATTTCTTGCTGGATAAATCGCGCTTGTACAGGTGTAGCATGTGATGAAATTTTTCTACCTTGATCCAAAATATAATCATTCAACTCTTCTTTTTTATCGGCAACCAGTTTATCAATCGCCTCGTTAAAAGATTTTTGTTTATCCATTGGCAAATCACTGATCGTAGATTTAAAAGCTATGACTGCCTTATCTATTTCAGCAGGGACTTTTGATGCTTCATTAGCTACTACATCTTTAGCAATTCTTCCCCATATCACCGCAGAATGTTTCTCAGGCACCATAATCGCCAAAGGCGCCCAGGTCGAGCCTTCCATTTTTTGGAAATTAACAAATAATTCATCACGAATTATTTTACTTTCCTTGCTCTCATGAGCCAGGATAACCGCATAGAATTCTTGCAAATGCATTTCCGCTTGACTATCAGGAGATATAAATAATTTGTTAAAGCTTTCGACGAGCTTCGCCAACACGAGTGGGTTATCTTTATAGTATTGCAAGATCCCTGCATCACTCTCTCCGGGCATACCCATCACCTCTTTACTCATAGCCAGAATTAAATTTTTATTGCTATCTAGATAAGCTGCAAACGAAGGAATCTCCTTCATTAAACTCATTGAATTAATCATACCTTCATAATAAAGAGAAGAAGCTATATGCTTATCTTTATCAAGACTTTCTGCATACACGATAGCTTTATGATCAGGATAAATTGCTTTTGCATAATCTTTTAATCGGCTTTTATCTTCTAGTGCAATTCGTCCCAAAAATAATCCAATTACTTTTTTAATTTCCAGATCACTTTCTTTTTCATAACGTGCTACCAACAAATCAACCCACTCTTTTTCTGTTAGCGGTCTTAATCCCTTTCCTGGCAAAATCAAATTGTTTAAAAGCTGTAATCGACGAATAGCGTTTGCATCTCCGGCTTTAGCATTTTTCATTAACTCAAAAATCTGAACTGATTCGAGGCGTGTAAGTGCATTGATTAAATCGCGTTTGGATTGCTCAGAGTCATCCGTACTTAACAATTCGTTTACCCAATCAATAGATGAATGCCAATCATTGGGATTAACAAATCCACTGAGCGTTGCTTCCAGAGCAAGCTCATGACCTAACAGAATATTCTCTGACCCCATTCTCCCTGAAAATAATTCTATAACCCATTTTTTAATTATTTCCGGGTCTTGAACAAACTCTACCGCTTTTTGATGAGCATTGGCCAAATACTCTATACGAGGCTTCTGTGCAAAATCTGCTTGTAATGCGGCTAATACTCTTTTTGCAGCTAAATTATCCCTTTCATATTTACTCTCTTGTGCTACTTTAATGGGTTGTATTAAAGCATTAATGCCTCCTGATTTTAGCGTCTCAACAAAAAATTCCCTGTTTATTCTTTTAGCCTCATCCGTTTCTTCTAGTTTTTCTTGTTTTTTATATTCACCAAACTTCATTTCATTCAGAATTGCTTTACTGAGTGCTTGTTCTCTTTGAGTCGCAAGCTGAACGATTTTATCGAGCAATTTCTGAGAAGGTTTGCGTTGAATTAATTGTTTTTCCAGCGCTTCTAAATCTGCTTTTAATTCTGGGTTATCACGAGGATTAAGCACTTTTTTAAATCTTGAAAATTCTTCGGTAAAATCTTTTTCCGTTAATTTGGACTTCGGATAATTTTGTATTAATAAAATCCCATAGTGCAATACATCTTTTTGGCTGTTATTGTTCACAAAGTTATTTTTTCTAATTTCATCTCGCAGCGCATTGGCTTTCTCTCTTGCTGTAACAGATTCTACTTCACCAAATGGATTTGAAATAACAACCCCATACGTTAAATACAATTCTTCCACAGCGCGAAATTGCATGCGTAATTCGGCCAGTGTCGATCCATGCTTTAATCCATTCTGACGTTCGAACTGATGTGCTGCTTCTGTTATTGCTGCTAAATTTGGAAATAAGATATTTTTAGTATTCAAAAGTAACATTTGTATGGGCAACTCAAATGCTGCGCCCAGTTCTTTATTAAGCGCCATCACTGCCAACTTTCTCTTAAACTCTAAAATATGCGCCAAATCGTCTTTAGCCTTCCACACGATGGATGACATATCTATTATCCCTGTGGTATCCACTAATTCATTAGCGCGTAAGACAAGGTTTAACGTGCTTTTCAATAATTTACTGATATCTGTTTCGCTAGCATCGTCATTAATACGACAATAACCTTTTTCATCAATGATCATCGGATTTTTCAATGCTGCAACGGTTTTTTTAATATAATCTTCAGACTTTTTATTAATAACAACGCCGGCTTCGCGTTTATTATCAACTGCCTTACAAAATTCATCTAACATCGTTCTGACTACGGGTGTAACAACTCTTGCAGGTTCAAGGGCAGCTCGGAAAATGGGTCGCAAATCTTCTCTTATCGGCAATTCATCTTCATAATGAACTTTTTCTTCTGGTCTAATATAGGCTGATCCAACTAGCTTTGGAGCAGAGGCTCTTTGCACTTGTGGAAACATTTGAATTAAATCCACTAAACCTTTGCCAATGCCTTCAAATTCATTGAGGTTTATAGCCTTACCTCCAGTACCACCAGGCAGTGATTGAGGTAAGCTCAGGAGTTGATTTTTTATCATCGCAAAGTTAACTTTCATCGACTCTGGAACTTCAGCATGATCAATCATTTTTGAGATCGCATTGATATGTTTCGATAAAGACTCACTCCAAACACCGTAGGCTTTTTTATAAGTTGCAGGTAAATGATAGATTTTTTTAGTGCTTGAGAGCTCAGCAAATTCTTGAGCCATTTTTGCTAGACGTTCTGCATCTTGAAGCACCCATAAACAATGTTTCATGAATTTTATGGAAGCTAAATCGCTGTCTTTAACTGACCTTACCCTAAATTCATTCCGCGGATACGAATTATCCCAAAACATTTCGCTACTATAATCTGCCAAACGGGGATCAATCTTCTGCCCCACATAGATTCTCGCCTGCTCTAAAGCTCGGGCTATGCCTTTTAATTTCTCCCCTAATGGGCTTAATTGTCGTGGTTCTGCCATAACCTTACTCCTTATAGAACACCTATAAAAAGTATAGTTCAGGTTTGATATTTTGCTGGGTATAAATTACCCTATTTTTCAATAGGTTAAATGGGGTGTTTTAATTCGGAACATTCCGCTATAATGCGCCCCTACCGAAATAAAACCAAGGAGTCTAAAATGCCATCTGAACGTACTTTATCCATTATCAAACCTGATGCCGTTGCAAAGAACTTAATCGGCGAAATTAACCGTCGCTTTGAAAAAGCAGGTTTACGCATTGTTGCCGCTAAAATGATACGCATGAGCAAACAACAAGCCGGTGAATTTTATGGGATTCATAAAGAACGTCCTTTTTATAATGCTCTGGTGAGCTTCATGAGTTCTGGACCTGTGATGGTTCAAGTATTAGAAGGTAAAAATGCGGTTCTTTTAAATCGTGAAATTATGGGTGCAACCAATCCTAAAGAAGCAGCTTCTGGCACCATCCGAAAAGATTTTGCGGATTCTATTGATCATAATGCTGTGCATGGTTCAGATTCATTAGAGAATGCAAAAACTGAAATTTCTTTCTTTTTTACGCCTGAAGAAATGGTGACTTATGTCACGGAAACTGAACTGGCATGATTAATCTTTTAGGGCTTAATCAAAAAGCGCTAGAAGAATTCTTTATCACGTTGGGTGAAAAATCTTTTCGCGCACAACAAATTTTAAAATGGATTCATTTTAATCGTGTGCGCGATTTTGCTCTCATGACTAATTTAAGCAAGACTTTACGCGAAAAATTATCCGAAATAGCGGAAATTCGCCCACCTGAAATTAAAACTCAAAATACATCAGCGGATGGTACCCACAAATGGGTATTACAACTCGCTGATGGAAATTGCATTGAAGCCGTATTTATCCCCGAAAAAACACGCGGAACTTTATGTGTTTCTTCACAAGTCGGTTGTGTCTTAAATTGCGATTTTTGTTCAACTGGCAAACAAGGCTTTAGTCGCAATCTAACAACCGATGAAATCATTGGGCAAGTATGGATTGCAAGGCAAGAGCATACCGTCACCAATGTCGTCATGATGGGCATGGGCGAACCGTTGCTTAATTTCGACAACGTCGTTGCTGCTATGGATATCATGTTAGATGATCACGCTTACGGATTATCTAAACGCCGAGTCACTTTAAGTACTGCCGGTGTGATTCCTATGATGCAGCAATTACGAACTGTGAGCGATGTAGCGCTTGCTGTTTCACTGCATGCTCCCAATGATGAATTGCGCGATAAATTAGTTCCACTCAATAAAAAATATCCACTCAAAGAATTAATAGCTGCTTGCAAAGAGTACTTTAAAGATGAACCCCGACGTTATGTCACGATGGAATATGTCATGCTAGACGGGATTAATGATACCCCAACGCATGCTTACGAATTAATTAAATTATTAGAGGGTGTTAAATCTAAAGTGAATCTCATCCCCTTTAATCCTTTTCCATTTACGGTATATAAACGATCAGACGATGCAACTATAACCCGATTTCGTGAAATCTTGATGGGCGCAGGTATCAATGCCATCACGCGTAAAACTCGCGGGGATGCTATAGATGCAGCCTGTGGACAATTAGTCGGCCAAGTTAAAGATAGAACTAGACGTAATGAACGGCATCTTAAAAAAGCAGGAGTAAACTCTCACATGACTCTTGGCGGCGAGGCATAATAAGCTTATTATATGAAAACAACTAGCGATCAATCCAAAGGAAGAACGACTATTATGGAAAATACCGTTTTGACAGCCCAAGGATCAAGTGCGCCCTCCCCCAGCACGATCACAGGAATTGGCGCCCGTTTAAAAGGTTCACGCGAAGCCCTACGTTTAAGCCCTAAAGAAGTCGCTGCCCGATTACGTTTAAATACCCAGCTTATCGATCTCATGGAAAAAGAAGAGTTTTCTAAAGGTCCGCCAGCTACTTTTATGCGGGGATATCTGCGATCTTATGCAAGATTTCTTAATTTAGATGAAACTGAAATCAAGAATTCAATCGATCAACTTAACTTAACCTTTTCTGCTAATCCAACCTTCACGCCCATGCCTGCCCCGAAACAAACAACAGGCCACCCAGATCTTTATCTGCGCTGGACGAGTTATGTAGTGATTGCTGTATTGGTAACTTTAGTCCTGGTTTGGTGGGTGTCACATCCAAGATTTAATGCGGTAGAGCCTGCCCCAAAACCGGTTGCAGAACCTATCACTATTATGACCCAACCCACACCCCCACCGGCCGTCGTTGCTCCAACCCCACCGGCAACCCCAGCTATAGCAGCACCTAAAATCATTCCTGAACCACAGCCACCCAAAGCAAAACCTGCTCCGAAACCTAAAGATGTCGAGAGTGCAGATACCGATTTTGATGCCGTGGATCAACAAGAAGAAACTGGCAATAACATATACTAGAGAGGAGTCCAGTGAGTAGCATTATACAAGCCGTACGCGGCATGAACGATATTTTACCTGAAGAAGTATCCCTTTGGCAGCACGTAGAAAACACCATCCAAGAAGTTCTCAAAAGCTTTTGCTATGATGAAATTCGTTTTCCTATTGTCGAAAAAACTGAATTATTTAAACGTTCAATTGGCGAAGTCACTGATATTGTCGAAAAAGAAATGTATACGTTTATAGACCGCAATGAAGAAAGCTTAACCCTACGCCCTGAAGGTACAGCAGGTTGCGTACGAACGGTCATCGAACATGGTCTTATCCATAATCAAATCCAAAGACTTTGGTATAAGGGCCCTTTTTTCCGTCACGAACGCCCACAAAAAGGTCGCACAAGGCAATTTCATCAATGCGGCGTAGAAATATTTGGTATTCCTACACCTGATATTGATGCTGAATTAATTTTACTTTCAGCAACTATTTTTGAAAGATTGGGATTTAAAGACCATATTGCTTTACAAATTAACTCACTAGGCTCACCCGCTTCTCGTGCAAAATATAAAGAAACGCTCATCGCTTATTTAACTAAACATACTGATCAATTAGATGAAGACAGCAAAAGACGTTTAAACACGAATCCCTTACGTATTTTAGATAGCAAAAACCCTGCTATGGCTGATTTAATTCACCACGCGCCCAAATTAACTGAGTCGTTGGATGATGAATCACGTCTACATTTTGAAGGCTTATTAAATTACTTAAATGCTTTAAATATAAAATATGAAATCAACCCCTGCTTAGTACGCGGTTTAGATTATTATACTAAAACCGTTTTTGAATGGGTCACGACGGATTTAGGCGCTCAAGGTACGGTTTGCGCAGGCGGTCGTTATGATGGTTTAGTCGAACAACTCGGTGGCAAACCAACCCCTGCCCTAGGCTTTGGTCTTGGACTTGAACGCACCGTATTACTATTGCAAACTCTCCACCAAAAATCCCTTGCTCTCGCTCCTGATATTTATTTTATCGCTGACAGTGAAAAAACCTTAGAAACTGCTTTTGCGCTCTCGAATTCTTTACGCAAAGCACTTCCAGAAATTCGCATCTTAATGAATTGCGGCGGTGGGGCTATCAAAAATCAACTCAAAAAAGCCGATAAAAGCGGCGCGCGCTATGCTTTAATTTTAGGTGAGCAAGAAGCTGCAAATCAGTCTATCGTACTTAAAAACTTACGTGAAAATAATCCCCAAGAAATTTTTCCTCAGCAACAGATTATTGAAAAGCTCTCAGGTCTGCTAAATTAAGGTAATAATCGACTCAGCCATTTTGGGAAATACCAGTTTGCATTTCCCAAAAGTCGCATGGTTGCGGGGACCAAGAGGATACGTATTAACGTAGCATCGACTGCAACAGCTAGGGCTGTGCCTAATCCAAAAGCTTTAATAAAGACTATATCTGCGGTGACGAAAGCGAGCGTCACGATAATCACAATTAACGCGGCGCTTGTGATAATACGCGCACTTCGCTCAACCCCTAAGGCAACACTTAATTGATTATCTTTGGTCCGCTCATAAAATTCTTTAATACGAGTCAAGAGAAACACTTCATAATCCATGGATAAACCAAATAAACAGAAAAATAAGATAATCGGCAAGTTTAAATCCGTATTCCCCTGCGGTTTAAAATGCAAGAAACTAGCAAAATGACCTTCTTGAAAAATGTAAACAAACATACCGTAACAGACACACATACTTAAAAAATTCATAATAATCGCTTGTAATGGAATCAAAATCGAACGTAATAAAACTAATAAAACTAAATAAGTAATAATACTAATCACAGCAATCATGACAAAAAATAAAGAATAAACTCCATTGATAGAATCAATGATTTCAGCCGAAGTTCCAGCCACTTGCTTGGTCAGCTGGTGATCAATAGGCATATTACGTATGGTTTTAACTAGAGCTAACGTATGCTGATCATTCGCAGCATATTTACTGGTCACTGACATCACTGTATAGCTGCCATCCGTTGTTTCGTGCATTAATCTTTTTAAAGAAGCATCTAATGGCATTTGTTTATTAGTATACATGGTTTGATATTGTGCTTTCTTTAAAGAAGAATTAACCGACACAATACTGGTTACTTCTGACACTCTAGGATCTTTTTTTAGTTTTTCTGCAAAATCATAAAGCCCTGAAATATTATTCTTCGTGAGTATCGATTTATTTTTGGACTTAAAAACAATTTCAATGGGAGTTAAATCATTTGCATTAAAATGTGCATCTAAACGATCAGCTAGCTGCCTGCTATCCGTCCATGCTGGTAAAATAGATGCATCTGCGCCCCCTAATTTCACGTTTAGAAACGGATAGCCTAATAACAATAAAAATAAAACGGTAGGAATAAAAAAGCTTAACGGGAATTTCATCACCAGCTTCGCCGCTTTAAACCACATGCTATGTTGAGCATTCTCGGTTCCGTAACCTGTCCTCAACATAGGCAGAGACCACGCATTCACTTTTTTGCCTAAGACATAAAGCACAACAGGTAAAAAAGTCAGCGCGCTCATCACCGATACCACAACCACCACAACCCCACCCACACCAATGGAATATAAAATATTCACAGGAAAGAAAAGCAAAGAAGACATACTGACTAATACTGCTATCCCACTAAAAAATACGGATCTCCCCGCAGTACGCAGCGTAATTCTTATGGCCTCACTGGTGGTATGTCCCTGGGCTAATTCTTCGCGGAATCGATAAGTAATAAGCAAGGTATAATCAATACTTAATCCTAAACCTAACATCGTCGCAATATTAATCACAAACACTGAAAGTTCAAATAAATGGCCTAATAAATATAATATCGTTATAATAATGATAATACTAAGAACGCCGGAAATTAGCGGTAATAAAGCCGCCAAAAGACCGCGAAAAATAAAGACTAACGCAATCACAAAAAGAGGGAAGGCAATGATTTCACCGCGATATAAATTGTCTTCGCTAATTTTATCCACTTCAGAAATATAAACGGGTTCGCCCCCTATTAACATATTTAAAAGCTTAGGCTTACCTAAAGCTTTACGGAATTCTTTCATCGAATTAGCCGCTTCATCTGCCGTATCGGTTAATACAACCACCGCATATGCTGCATGTTTATTAGTAGAAATTTGTTGTGAATTTTCATAAGGCGATAAGATACGATAATCTAACGAAAATCGTTTCAAACCATCCAGTGATTTATTAACCTCTTTCATAAAAAGCGGATTATGTGCGGTTAATTTATCACTTTCATATAAAACAACAATTCGACTGGCTCCATAGGGTAGTTTATCGGTCATGATGTGCTTGGCGAGCGAACTTTCCGATTTGGGATCACTCATACCGCCAATTTTAAAGGGATTGGGAATATGGGGTAAAAATACAGCGCACAGCAAAGCGACTAATAACCAAACTAGCCCTATAAAAGCTGCTGGAAAATAAGATCGATGATGTGTCATTCCATTCAACTCCCTAAGCTTTAAATTCGTAACAAATATGGCGAGGCGTCAGTATATTTTAATTCTTTCAATGGATCACCTGATTTATTGAGTGTTCCATAAGTTGTCATCGCTGCTTTTCTAACAGTATCAGGAAAAAATGCTGTTGCAACCGACAAAGAAACTTCCGGTTGTGGATTGGCTTTAGTAAAGAAAGCGGTCACTTCAAAATCTTTAGTACTGGTATTCATAAATGAATGCAGCACACCCTGTGGCACAAATATATAATCAAATAATTTAACTTCTAAAGGCTTGGGCTCTGCATCAGCCGTAATAATATGAAATTCTCCCTGACCTTCAGAAACAATATATAAAGTCCCCGCATCCGGATACCAAATCAAATCTCTGGCCGTATGCGGTTTAAGATGTGCACGTAAGACTGAAATATTTTCTAAAATACTCCAATTACTTTGCACCCCCCAAATCACTGAACCCATTTCTTTATCTGAAAAAAGCGGTGTGACTTTGGCAAGATCGAAACCATACACACTGCCCGTCATGACTTGTTTTACTGCAGGATCAACCGGACAATGCCCCACCAAAGGATTTTTAATCACACCTTTCCATTCGCGTAATTCTGAATGAGGAGAAGTGTAAGCATTACGTAATGGCACGGGTACGCCATTAAAGACAACAGGAAGATCGATATCTTGGGGTAAATCTGAACTAAAGCCCACTAATAATTGCGCGCGCTCTTTACCAATATTATTCAATGAATGTAGTGCTGCTTGTGGAATAAACCAACACATCCCTGCTTTTAATCTAAACATGGCGGTTTCGCCAGGCGAGCGCCAAATAATAATTTCAATTTCCCCAGAAACTACATAACCCAATTCAGATGCATTCGGATGCCAATGGGGAATACGCATACATTCTTCCCATAATTCTAGGGCATAACAAGTCACGCCATCTAAAATCGGAAAATTATTTTTATCAACCATGAAGGCAACGCCGATATTGTCTGCTTTAACTGGGACAATAGTTTGATTAGTTTTGAGTAGATAACTCATCACCAGCCCTCCTTAGCGTATACTTTAATGATACACCCATTAACTGGCGTGAATTTAAGCAGTTGATTTTTAAGAATTAAAAAATGCCCAAAAAACTTGTCAATAAGCCAAAACTGGATGTGACCAACAAAAGAACACCTACCAGCGCGGCATAGCCTTTTTTTAAGCGATAAGGATCGGGTAAAGCACGATGAGCCAGCAAAAATAAAAATCCGAGAACAATAGGTAATAAAATAGCATTCATCACCTCAATCGCTACACTTAAATTGACTAAATTAACGATATTGGATGTCACCAATAAAGCACTTAAAATTAATACCGCGGTATAAATACCATAAAACCAAGGCGCTTCCAGTGGGTGATCTTCTAACGAACGACGAAAACCCAATACTTCCCCCACCCCCCAAGCTGCCGTCAACGATACCACAATGATAGCAACCAAAGCGGCGCCCGCCATTCCCAAGGCAAATAAAATACGACCCGTAGTCACTCCTAAAATAGGCGTCAGCGCATCACTAATTTCTATTACTGTATTTAATGGAACATTGGGGTTGGTTTTACCAATCGTTGTAGCTGCAATGACTAATACTGAAATCATAATTAACTGTGTTAACACCGCACCAATAGCCGTATCCCATCTTGCGTGTTTAAGATGTTTAATAGAGAGGCCTTTTCCTAACACAGCCGATTGCTGAAAAAAAATCATCCACGGCATAATCACAGCGCCAATGGTTCCAGCCACTAGATAGAGATACGAACTATCTTTCCATGGCACATTGATTAACCCATGCACTATATCATGGGATAAAGGTTTTGCTTGCACTGCAACCCATAAAAATACGGCTTCAAAAATCCCTAAAAAAATAGCTACTTTTTCCACGGAATTATAAGAGCCAGTCCAGGCGATAATCACTAAAAAAATAACAGAAAGTGACATAGTTTCCCAAACCGGTATGCCGAAGAGTTGCCCCGCTGCTGCAAGCCCAGTAAATTCTGTGAGTAAAGCACCCACACAACAAATGACTAAGGTCGCAACAGAGACCCAAGCCCACCCAATACCAAAATGATGTTTGATTAATTCACCATGCCCCATGCCGGTGACTAAACCTAAGCGCACCGCTAATTCTTGTACTATAAAAAGAATAGGAATTAAAAGTAATTGAAACGCTAAAAGACGGTAACCCCAAACAGCACCGCTTTGTGCTGCTAAAATAAGACTCCCTGCATCAGTATCTGCAAGCATAACAACAAGCCCTGGCCCAAGTACCGCAAGCCAGGGCAAGAAATTTCTGTTCATACTTACACTCCCTGTAAGACAATCAGAAAAAAATTACTCTTTGTAGCAAACGATGCTAGATCCGCTACCTGCTGGATGGAAAACTTCCCCGTTTTCTCCAACAAATTTACGTTCTTCAGTGACACATCGATAACCGGGCGTAGAATAATAATAATCACTATCAGGAACAGTTACATCACTTGGAACCACATAAGTGTGCCCACTTTCATCTATGGTCACGGGAACGCTTTTCCAAGTTTGGGTTCTTTCGATGACTACCGAATCAGCTAATGCTAAACCACTCATCATTAGCACTAAAACAGCAACAATACTCGATATTAGTGTTTTCATTGGAAATCCTCCATAATTTATGATCAAATCCTGATCAAGTATAGCATAAAATTTGAATTTTGCTGGGGCAATCATAAGTAGTGCATTTTTTATAGAATCCGTTAAAATTGCAGGCAGAAACTAATTAAGGAGTCGTCTCTTGACAGAGTATTTAACGGAACAAGAACAAATTCAGCAACTTAAGACTTGGCTGAAACAATATGGCCCTACGGTCATTGCTGGCATCATCCTCGCCGCACTATTTTCCTTCGGCTGGCGCCTATGGCAACATCATCGCAATAATGTCATTATTCATGCTTCGGCGATTTATGATCAAATGCTTTCTGCACGCGCGCAAAACAATGCCGGTGAATCTGTCATCCAAGCTAAAAAATTATTGAGTCGCTACGCAAACACCCCTTATGCTGAAATGGCGGCATTGATGTTAGCGCGTGAAGCTGTGTTAAATAAAAACTATGATGAAGCTATTAGTCAGCTGAATTGGGTTGTTGATCATGCGCACACTAAAGCCATTCGACAAATTGCCCGCATTCGTGAAGCGCGTATTTTTATCGCTCAACAAAAACCCGCTGAAGCGATTAAACTTCTGAAAAACGTCAGTGATAAAGCTTTTTCTGGCTTGATTGATGAAGTGAAAGGCGATGCTTTTTTAGCGATGAATGATAAAGCGTCTGCACGTAAATCTTATGAACAAGCATTAGCTGAATTACCCAATGCTGAAGTCATTCGCCCAATCTTACAACTCAAATATGAAAACTTAACAACACGAGAATCGAAAGTAACCGTATGAAAAAAAATTCTATTATAAAAACCTTAAGCATAGGTTTAAGCTGTGTTTTATTATCTGCTTGTAGCACTCTGTTTGATACTGACAATACCCCTAGCCCTACTCCACTTACCAACTTTAATGCTGAAATCACTCCGCATGAATTATGGAACAGAAGTCCTAATAGCGGCGTCGGACGAAATTGTAATGATTATTTAAAACTGGCTGTTGCTTCGAACTGTAATGCTGTATTTACCGCAAGCCGTGATGGCAAAGTGTCAGCCACCGAAAAAAATACGGGACGCAGCTTATGGAACACTGAGGCTTGCACTGAAATCACGGCAGGCCCTGGCATTGCCGATGGCTTAGTATATGTAGGCGGCGCTGATGGCACCGTTGTTGCCTTGCGACAAGATAATGGCGGCATTGTTTGGAGAGCCAAAGTTGCCACTGAAATATTAGCAGCACCTGCGGGCGCTAATGGCATTGTGCTCATTAAAACCGTCGATGGTCATTTATATGGATTGTCTGCTAAAGATGGTCACTCTATTTGGAGTTACCAACAAACTGAACCCACTTTAATTTTACGCGGTTCAAGTACGCCAGCTATTGCTGAAGGCGCAACGGTTGCAGGATTTGCTAACGGTAACTTAGTTAAGTTATCTCTAACCGAAGGCACACTGCACTGGCAACAGGCGATTGCGAGCGCGCAAGGAACTTTCCCTGTGCAACGCATGATTGATATTGATGCTAATCCTATTATTTATAATCACACGATTTATGCAGTCACCTATCAAGGTCAAATTGGATCATTAGATTTTGCCTCCGGTAAAATTTATTGGTTACATGAACTTTCTTCTTTCACGGGAATTACCACCGATGGGGAAAGAGTTTATGTGACAGATGCTTGCGGAAATGTTTGGGCCTTTGATAGCAGAACCGGTGGCGTCATCTGGCGACAAACTCAATTATTAGCGCGCAACTTAACTGCTCCTGTGATCATGGGTTGTTATGTTGTAGTGGGTGACGCGGAAGGTTATCTGCATTGGTTAAGCAAAGTTGATGGGCATTTTGCAGCGCGTACTAAAATGGATAGCTCAGGGATTCTTGCCACCCCTATTGTCGACCAAGGTATTTTATACGTGGTTGCGCGCAATGGGGATTTAGCAGCTTATTCAATCTAAGAGAGTGAAATGACCATCCCTGTAATTGCAATCGTCGGTAGACCTAACGTAGGAAAATCGACGTTGTTTAATCGTCTGACAAGATCACGTAACGCTTTAGTTTCAGATCTCCCTGGTATGACGCGCGATCGTCAATATGGAGAAGCCGAAGTTGAAGGAAGACGATTTATTGTCATTGATACGGGTGGTATTACGGACGATGACAATCAAATTGATCAGCTCACTACATCCCAAGCTCTACAAGCTATTCTCGATGCAGACATGATTTTATTTTTAGTAGATGCAAGATCAGGTCTAGTCCCTGCAGATCTTGCAATCGCAGAACGTTTACGTTCTTCTACCAAAAAGCCTTTATTAGTCGTTGTTAATAAAGCCGAAGGATTAGATACCGATATTATTACGGCAGATTTCTTTCGCTTAGGTTTAGGAACACCTATTCCTATTGCAGCAGCCCATGGTTCTGGCGTGGAAGATTTAATTACTACACTAATACCAACCCCACCCCCCGAAAAAGAAGCTGAAGAAAAAATCGATAGAATAAAATTTGCAATTGTCGGACGCCCTAATGTAGGCAAATCGACTTTAACTAATAGAATATTAGGTGAAGAGCGTGTGATAGTTTCAGATATCCCTGGTACTACTCGCGATAGCATAGCGATACCTTTTGAACGTCATGGAAAAAAATATACGTTGATTGATACGGCAGGCGTGAGACGTCGCGGAAAAATTTATGAAACCGCCGAAAAATTTTCCATTGTAAAAACCCTACAAGCCATAGAATCCTCTCACGTCGTATTAGTATTACTCGATGCTAAAGAAGGCATTACCGATCAAGATTTGCATTTAATTGGCTTTGTTTTAGATTCAGGTAAATCTTTTGTTATAGCCTATAACAAATGGGATGGGCTATCAGTTGATACTAGAGATCGCGCAAAATCCGAATTAGATAGACGTCTAGATTTTATTCCCAATGCAAAAATTCATACGATTTCAGCATTACACGGAACTGACGTTGGAAATTTATTCAAATCCATTGATGAAGCTTTCACTTCAGCCTACAAAAAACATCCGACTTCTGTGCTCACTAAAATTTTACAAGAAGCTTTATTAAAACATACACCCCCATTGGTTAACGGTCGTCGCATTAAAATGCGTTACGCACACGCTGGCGGCCATAATCCACCCACGATTATTATTCATGGCAATCAAGTTTCATCCTTACCGGATTCTTATAGACGCTATCTCGCCCAGGTCTTTCAAACTAAGTTAAAATTAGTGGGAACGCCTGTACGAATTGAATTAAAAACCAGTGAAAACCCTTATCGCCAAAAACCTCGAAAAATGACGGCGAAAGAACTCCACAAAAAACAGCGCTTAACCAGACATTCAAAAACTAAGGGCAAAAAAAAGACGGCTAAAAAGCCGTCTAAAAAAAATCAAAAATAGATCATGCACTCCGTGCAAAATCGTCCATCCCTAGACACACAAAACGAGGAGTGGAGCTATAGAATCCTTCCGGTCACTAAGCAAGCTTATCCTTAAGCCCGAGATCCATTATATTTAATTAAAGTTTTACAACAATACCGTAAAATACCGAGCAGGCAAAAAAAAAGACGACTAAAAAGTCGTCTTAAAATATCAAAATAAATCATGCAATCCGTGCAAAATCGTCCATCCTTAGACACGCAAAACGAGGAGTGGTTGCAGAGATCCTTTCAGTCACCAAGCCCATCCGTGAGCCAAGACCGATTATAGGGAAACGAATTTTTGGCTCAATCGCTAATGCAACATTTCAAAATTAATTCTTATCAAACGCGAGTAAATTACAATTTAATTCTTTATAAACAAATACTTAGATTAATTACTTCATTTTTTATTTAGATGATTACCTACTTCAACTATGGCGAATATCCTACAAAACCCTTATGGCAAAAAAAAGCGACTCTGCATTCACAGAATCGCTATAGATCAGTTTCTACCCTAAAGCAGTCCTTGCTTAAAGCCTCGTCCCTGAATACAACACGAGGAGTGGTTCAGCGAATCCATTCATACACAACGTCATCCATGACTCTTCTAGTTTACCACTTTGGTTATAAGTTCAAGTGACAGGCTGGCCAAAATTGATTTTTATCTAATCTATTTTGGCCTTATCTGTATTAAATTTGACTAGGTAATGTTATGTTTAGCTCTAAAATTGAACAGCCTTCGCCGCGCTGCATGTCAATCTTGATATCGTCTTTGCTGATCGCCGTATGCTTTGCGATGACTTCTAACAGCTCTTTTTGGAGGGCAAAGAAGTAATCGGGCTTGTCGCGCTCGCCGCGTTCGTGAGCAATGATGATTTGCAGACGATCTTTGGCGACTTTTGCCGTTTGGCTTTCGGGAGCCCGGAAATAATCTAAAATTTTGGAGACGCGATTCTTAATCATGCGGTTGCCTCCTTCTCCTTGAAGCGGAACATGCGTTTTAACCAGTTGGCTTTTTCTTCTTCGATGAAACGGAAAGGAACGTCTTCGCCTAAGAAGCGCGATATAGCATCTTGGTAAGCTTGTCCTGCATCGCTTTCCTGATCGAGTATCACTGGCGTGCCGGAATTTGAAGCGCGTAGCACGGCTTGGGATTCAGGGATAACGCCTAATAAGGGAATAGCTAGAATTTCATTCACATCGGCTAAACTTAACATATCACCGCGCGTCACTCTCTTTGGGCAATAACGGGTTAATAACAAATGTTCTTTTATAGGGTCACGACCTTCTTCTGAGCGTTTGGTTTTGCTGGATAATAAACCTAGCATGCGATCGGAATCTCTAACAGAAGATACTTCAGGATTCGTTACTACTACGGCATGATCTGCATAATACATCGCTAATTGCGCGCCGCGTTCTATACCCGCCGGTGAATCACACACTATATAATCAAAAGTCTTGCTTAATTCTTCTAGTACTTCGCCCACCCCCTCGGTAGTTAAAGCGTCTTTATCACGCGTTTGGGAGGCTGGAAGAATAGATAAATCTTTGTTGTGTTTATCTTTAATGAGCGCTTGATTTAAAGTCGCTTCTTTGCGAATCACATTCACGAAATCATAAACGACTCTACGTTCACAACCCATGATTAAATCTAAATTACGTAAGCCTATATCAAAATCAATCACGGCTGTTTTAAAACCACGATTGGCAAATCCAATAGCAAGAGAGGCACTGGTTGTTGTCTTACCTACTCCGCCTTTTCCTGATGTTACGACAATTATTTTAGCCACTAGCTTCTCCCTTTGGTTAAATCATATAGGCTTTATTGTAACCTGATCATTTTCTAAGTAAATCTGAATCATACTATTTTGTTCAGGAAGTTTTTGAATTTCTTCTTTTGTTAGGTAATACCCAGCGATTGAGACTAATTCTGCATCTAAAGTCTGGCAAAATATTCTCGCTTCTGTATTTCCCTTAACTCCCGCCATCGCACGACCGCGTAAAGCGCCATAAATATGAATATTGCCATCGGCCATAAGTTCAGCACCGGGACTCACTTGAGCAGCTACAATTAAATCACCGTCTTTAGCATAGATTTGCATACCAGAACGGATGGGGGTGTTAATAAATCGAGTGGTAGATGAAACTTGAGCTTCGGGCTCTTCTACTGGCTTTTTATTTTCAACGACGGTAGTGGTTTTTGATAAATTTAACAAAGGGAGAGCAGCATTGCCGGCCGCTTTGGTTTGCGTTTCACTTCCACCGCGTACGCCTATGGGTACTAGGCCGTTAGAAATTAAGAGTCTTTTCATTTCAAGAAAATCGATACCTTCAAGATCTTGGACTTTTTCTAGATCAATAACGACCGGGGCACCTGCAAAAAACATAGGGGCTTGGCTAATGGTTTTTCGTATTTCATTTTCAAGTACAGAAAGATCGTAGCGATTTAATTGCAAAATAGTACAGGGTAGAAAACTGGTTTTAAGTTGAAATGATGATCTTGTGCTAACGGCCATGTTAATCCCTGAAGTTTTCAAATTGTAAGGGTAAGTTTACCTTTGCCGCGCGAAGCATTGCAATCACTGCCTGCAAATCATCGCGTTTTTTGCCCGTCACTCTCACTTGTTCGCCTTGTATGGCTGCTTGGACTTTTAAATCCGCTTCTTTAATTAATTTTACGAGTTTTTTAGCTTCTTCGGTCTCAATACCTTGTTTGACTTCAACTTCTTGGCGAGCTTCATTGAGTGCAATACTAGGCGTTTTAAAATTTAATACTCTTGTATCAACATTACGTTTGGATAATTTGCTTCGCAAAATTTCATCCATTTGTTTTAATTGAAAATCGCTAGGCGCAATAATCGTGATGGTTAGTTTAGACAATTCAAAACGAGCGTCGGTCCCTTTAAAATCAAAACGCGTGCTGACTTCGCGATTCGCTTGATCAATCGCATTAGTTAATTCATGTTGGTCTACATTAGAAACGATATCAAAAGATGGCATAATTACTCCTTTTCAATTTGACGTAAAGTTTGGACTAGATCAAAAGCGGTATCAATAGATTCGCGGCCTTTACTGACTCTTGCATAAGCTTGTTCCATATCATTCGTGGTTAATACACCAAAAATAACGGGGATATCATGACTTAATGCGACTTCTTGGCAACCAAAACTTACCTGTTGGCAAACATAATCAAAATGCTTAGTTTCGCCATAAACCACAGCGCCTAAACATACAATAACTTCGAAACGTCCGGTTTCTGCTAATCTTTGCGCGGTAATAGGAATTTCAATAGCACCTGGAACCCAGACGGTGGTCACGCGTTCACTTTCGACATTCAATTCTTTTAAACGATCCATGGCGCTCTGGTGTAATTTTTCAGTGATCTCTTCATTAAAACGACTGATAACAATCGCTAAATTAAAATTGGTGGTTGGCATGTTAAACCTTATTCATCTGTTGAATCACTATTTTTGCGATCATATCAAATTCTATATTGACTAAATCGCCTACTTTTAACGTTTTCAAATTCGTTTTAGCTAATGTATGCGGAATCAAGGTTAAACTAAAGCCATTTTTATTCACTTCATTAATAGTTAAACTAACTCCATTGACGGCGACACTGCCTTTAGGGCTTAAATATTTTTTATCAACATCCGTAATTTTTACCTCAATAAACTCATCTTTAGGTGTAATAGCTTCAACTTTCCCTACTTGATCGACGTGTCCTGTCACAAAATGTCCGCCCAAGCGAGTGGTTGGGAGTAATGCACGTTCTAAATTAACAGTCTGACCCGTTTTAAATTGCTTGGCTGTCGTGACTTTAAAAGTTTCAGGGGAAATTTCACAACAAAAAGTATCGTCTTTAATATCCATCACCGTAAGACAAATACCATCAAGGGCTATGCTTTCGCCCATTTCTAGAGAGCTAAATTGAGTCTTTATCCAGTAACGGTTGGTGTCAATTTTTTGAATGGTTCCAACGTGATCAATAAGCCCGGTAAACATAGCATATCCGCTAAAAATTAAGGTGGCTTATTTTAACGCTTACGGCTCCATTCGTCCAATTTCATATACTAATTGGTTTGGGGTGATCAGACCTTTTTCACGACAATAATTGATCAATTTCGCCCCCTCTTCCGTCAGACGAAAACTAGAACTATCCTCTGAGGCATAATAAATCTTAAGCTTATGTGCAGTACAATGATTGATGAATTGAATTAATTGAACGCCGATTTTTTGTCGGCGAAATTTAAGATCTACGGAAATATAAGCTAACATATCATCCACAGTAGAAGCATTGGCTACTACAAAACCAGGTTCTATCCAGCGTTTTGTAATGCTATCGGGTCGCGGTAATAAATTAAGCACTCTGAATTCAGAAAAACAATTGGAGGCAACGAATAAATAACCATTCCATTGGAAAGTCAGTTCCGGCTCGCTTTCTTTTTTATATTTTCTTGCGAATTCTTTTTGTAATTGTATGTTACAGGGAGAAGTTGTAAGCGGTTTTCTATTGGGACGACTCGAGGTGAAGAAAGAAGTAATTAAAGGTTGCTGAAGATTTTCTTGATCGCCCCTGTTTATCATTTGTACCACTCCGCTGATTATTTTTATTTTTTTGCCACACAAAAATCATACGGAATGATATCTAATGTAAAATATATTTCAACTAATATAGTTAAATTAATTCAATAATTATTTAGTAGATCAAAAAGCAATCGATCTAGCAGGTCTTAATCCCATTAACTGTTGACGGAAATTTCTGGTATCAAAACTTTCATAATGGTATTCAGACCAAAATCTACAACACTTTTTAACAACCCGCTTCTCGATCGATTGTTGTAGACAATTTTCGATTTGTTGCGAATAAGGCATATCTTTGAAGTATTTAGAATTTAAAATGTTAAAAGCGTCAGCAAAAAGGGCTTCTCGATCTCCTTCTTGGCAATGCAATCCACTGAGTAGTTTATTTATCGAACGATTTAAACTCTGTCTTAGCGAAGGCCCTTGGCGTTGCAAAAGAGGTGCAACTGCTTTTTTTTCTTCAGACAGAGGACCTTCCGCATTCTCTTCTTCCTCATCGGCAAGGACATCAAATGAACAAACAAACGGAGCGGGAGCCGCTTTTTTGGCTTTAGGTTGTTTCTTTTTTCTTTGTTGAGGCACTTCTTCTGCAACAACAACTTTGGGTTGAATCGGTTGGGGTTTTACTTCTGGACGACTTAAAATATCAATTATTTTTACGGCTTGTTGTTCTAAACGTTCATCGGGTGCATGCTTTAATTTATCTTGAACAAAACTCATGGGTGAATAGATTTTTTTCTTTTTATCTTCTAAATGAATCCATTGCGGAAATTTTTTAGCGAATAATTCAATAATTTTTATATAATTTTCTTCCGTATATTTTTCATTACGCTCGTGAATATAAATTCCTATGAGAGGAAGTTTATCTCGGGTATAAGCATCTAAATACTTAAAATAAGCATCCATCGCTTGCGCTAAAGGAGTATAAGCATTGCCATCTGAAATATAAGAATTTTTATTAAGAATCATTTCAACAATATTAAAATACCCCAACGTTGCCGCAAGTTCTAAAGACGTTTTATTGGAGGCAGAATCGCGTTTAATAAGCATATCCCAAACTTTGGCATCACTTTGCGCTAGAAGCTTTTTAACAGCTGGTGCATCCCCGATTTCGATGGCGATATGGAGTTCAAATTGGTGAATAGAATCAGCATCTTGTCGTGATTGCGCCATGGGGTTATTTCCTCGTTTATTTTATAATTGTCCATATATTATACAGATTTTGGTCAAAAATCAACAAAAACGGGGGTAATTTAAGAAAACCTTAAGGTTGAGCTTATATACTAGGCAAACACTAAAAATGAGGAAGCATTTATGAGCTTGTCAGGTTTTCTATCAGCCGGAATTAAAAGCCATAAGAAATACTTATTCAGGAGTTTTTCCTGTTGATGCTCAATCCTTCCCAAATCACGTAAGAAAGCTTTCGGGGACCGACTAAAATGCTAAGAAAAGCGAGACATAGTATATGTTTAGAATAGATTCACGAATTATTGGTGACGATGAGTTTCGGGAGGAGTTCCGAATACTAGGTACATACCAAGCTCGTCGTAACGCCATCGCGTATGACGAATCTCAGCCACTAACTGCTTATTTTAAAGCTATCCCACTAAGAGCTTCAAATCCTGACTATTTTATTAATTTCATCTCGAGCTTGACTCAAGAACAACTTACCAACGATATCACCAAGCAAATTTTCCAAATTCTAAAAACAAAAAAAGAAGTTTTACATGGAAACCCCTTGGCATGTATAGGTGAGATTGATGAAGGTTTAGAAAGCAGAGAATACCCTGATGAGAAGAGGATTGATTTTATAAGTGGTGAAGAGATGATTAAGGCTCGTTATACCTGTGCCTTAATCCATTTGCATTTAGTGAATCAACTTTTAAAACTCAAAATTCCTTCTGAGACTAACAGTGGTCCCTTAGATGATTTAATTAAGATAATAAAAAGAGCGCAAGCGTATAATATTCAGGAATTTAATGATGCTCGCACGGATTTTGTTTTTAGCCAGATTACCTCAGAAGTTAATTCGGAGGGTAATGGTGCGATAAATCTTTTATCACGCCCCACACCTAATTACGATAAGTGGTTAACTCAAGCCCAGGTGATGGAAGCAAGCATGGAACTTTGCGATAAAATAGAGAGCATAATGTCCTCTTTAGTCAATGGCAATAAAAAAGAAGTTGAAGATAAGATAAATGATTTTTCCTTAGATAAAAATTGGATTAATTTATCGCCAACAACAAGAACAATAAAATCAATGGTTACTACTTCTCTCACCGGATGTGCAGTTGCATTATTAGGAGTTATTTGCGGCGGCCCTATAGGTACCGGCATAATCGTTGCTGGTATAGTAGGTGCCGGTGTATTAGGGTTCTTTGCTTATCGAAAAAGTCGACAGGCTCCGCCCCCGCGTAAGATCTTAAATGAAGATGAAATTAAAGCGGGTTTAAGTGGCGCTGTCGTTAAAGAAAAAACTAAGGAGGCGCTGAAACCCCATTTAGTCGACGATGCAATTGCTTTAGTAAATGAATACTCAGGTGTTGATATTGCAGACTTGGTACCTCGTCCTGGAGCATGATGCTTTGTTTAAGCCTGGATCACCCTTCGCACTGCCCATTCCCTCGTCGTCCCGCGGCTTGTCCGCGGGACGACAAGAAAGGGACAAGCCGCGAGACGACGAGAGAGAGGATTTCAACGAAAAATAAAATACACTGCGCCCATCATGCAAAGGGCGGCGTATAAGAAGTTTAGGGAAAGATTTTGGCGCATGTAAAAAATGGCGAAGGGAATAAAGACGGAAAGCGTAATCACCTCTTGCAAGATTTTGAGTTGACCTAGGGAAATATTGGAATTAAATCCCATACGGTTTGCGGGAACTTGAAAAATATATTCAAATAATGCTATACCCCAACTGACTATAATCGCAATCCAAAGCGCTTTGTGATTTAGGTTTTTTAAATGCGCATACCAGGCAAAGGTCATAAAGGTATTTGATAAAAGCAACAAGGAAACGGTATAAAACATTAAGGGGTTCTTCTAATTGCGGGGGGTTCTTGGGTTTTCTGCTCAATGTCTTTAATCACTAATTTCGAAGGTGCTGGTGTCCAGGTTTTTAGTTTCAAATCTCGCACATGTGAAATCTCAAGCTCTAACGGTGGGATTTTTGCCATCTCTCGCAACATTTTTGAAGAAGATAAAAGTGTTTTTTCATCTTCTGCCATTTTTCTTTTGCGAGTAAAAGGAACCGTAGGTTCGTCATCTGAATCGAGGTCTAATAAAAATCTTGTGTCTGTCATAATTCATTCCTGTTAAACATGAACTGTAGTAATCGCTTGGTAATCTTTTCCTAAGTGATCTGCAAAAGTCGTATCCCTATCGATTTCTAACACAGCGTCATTACCAACTTGAATCCATTTAATTTGTGAACCGCTTAAATCACCTAAAGAAAAATTATTTTCAAAAGCACTTAATCCTTCACCAAACCAACGTGGGGCGATATAAATTAATCCGCGATGGATGAGATTATTTTTCCAGAGTGAGGAAAAACATTTGCCGCCAGCTTCAACCCAAAGATCGATCACGCCATCGTTGCCTATTTGTATCATTGCTTGATCTAAATTAAGCACTGAAGGACTGGTTTCTTCGAGTGCAATGCACCTTACGCCTTTTTGTTCTAAAGAATTCTGATGTTCTTTGGGCGCGGTTTTAGAATGAAAAACAGTGATGGATTTCGTGGTATTAAAAATATTAGCTTCACGGGGTAATGATAATTGGCTATCTAGAACATATAAAGATTTTGGAATAACGGCTTCGTGTGTGCGCGCGTTTAATTGCGGGTCATCCATAATAATCGTTTTTGCTGTTGTCAAAATAGCATCGGTGTTTTTGCGATAGTGATGTGTTAAATGCTGTGCATCATCGCCAGTAAGCTGTACTCTTTCACCGTCTTTACCTGCAATTTTTCCATCTAAACTTAAAGCAATTTTTGCAGTGACTAAAGGTTTTTTAGTTTTATGCCAGAAATAATAGCTCTTATAAAAAGCTTCGATCTCAGGTAAAGAAATTAATTCGCAGTCAATGCCTGCTTCTTTTAAGAGTTGCATGCCCTGACCTGCTATCACTAAAGGATTAGGATCTCTAAAGCCGTATACCACGCGTGTAAGGCCCGATTGAATGATTGCATCAGTACAAGGTGGGGTTTTTCCCCAGTGACAACAAGGTTCAAGCGTGACGTATAAAGTCATCTCGCGCGCTTGATAAGACACTTTTTTTAAGACTTCGACTTCTGCATGGGGTTTACCAGGGCCTGTGTGGAAGCCTGTCGCAATCACTATACCCATTTGATTCACTAGAATTGAACCTACAGCGGGATTAGGCGCACAAAAGCCCTGTCCTTGTTCTGCCAAAGACAGGGCTTGTATTAGAAATTGTGAATCACGTTTGTGTTTATTATACATAAACGTCCTTCAGCAATGAACTAAGCGGCTGATTCTTCGTCTCTTCTGCCGACTAATTCAACAATCGCCATAGGAGCTTTGTCACCAGGACGGAAGCCACATTTTAATACTCTTAAGTAGCCGCCGGTACGGTTTTTAAAGTGAGGACCAATTTCATTGAAAAGTTTGGTCACCATGTCACGATCACGCAAGCTCGCAAAAGCTTGACGACGGTTATGAACGGAATCTACTTTTGATTTGGTAATCAAAGGTTCCATATAACCTCTTAAGTCTTTTGCTTTAGGTAGAGTCGTTGTAATGAACTCTTCTTTTAGCAAAGAAACCATCATGTTCATGAACATAGCCTTACGGTGGCTGCTGGTTCGGTTAAATTTTCTACCACTATTTTGATGACGCATAATCTCACCTTCTTTCTATAAACTTTCTTTAAATTTTCTCTTTTAATCCAGCAGAAGACCAATTATCAAGACGCATACCTAGGGATAAGCCATGTGAAGATAAAACTGTTTTGATTTCAGTTAATGACTTTTTACCTAAATTGGGAGTCTTTAATAAGTCAGCTTCGGTACGCTGAACTAAATCACCAATGTAATAAATGTTTTCTGCTTTTAAGCAATTGGCAGAACGAACGGTTAGCTCAAGATCATCCACAGGTCGTAAGAAAATAGGATTCATCTCTTCTTGTTCGCTTTTATCTTTGGAAATTGCTGCTGTTCTTAAATCTACGAATGGACCTAATTGCTGTTGAAGAATAGTCGCTGAACGACGTATAGCTTCTTCAGGATCCAAAGTACCATTAGTTTCAAGATCAATAATCAATTTATCTAAGTCAGTACGTTGTTCAACACGTGCGCTTTCAACGGAATAAGCTACGCGACGAACAGGACTAAAGCTCGCATCAATTTTCAATACGCCGATAGAAGTTTTACCCCCTTCGGAACCGTGAGCTCTTGAAGATGAAGTTTGGTAGCCGCGGCCTAGTACTACTTTTAAAGTCATGTTCAAAGAACCCGACTCGTTAATGTGTGCTATGACTAAATTGGGGTTAACAATTTCAACATCGTGTTCAAGTGTAATATCACCTGCTAAAACAGGCCCTGGAGCCTTTTTATTAAGGTTTAATGTCACTTCATGACGTCCCGTTAATTTGATGGCGACGTTTTTTAAATTCAATAAAATTTCTACGACATCTTCTTGCACACCTGGAATAGTGCCATACTCGTGTAACACGCCATCAATTTTTACTTCAACAATCGCAGCACCAGGCATTGATGAAAGTAAAATTCGACGTAATGTCGTACCTAAAGTATGACCAAATCCGCGCTCTAATGGTTCAAGCGTAATCTTGGCATGAGATGGACTTAGTGTTTCGACAGCGATTTCTCGCGGCGTCAAAAACTCATAAGGATTATTTTGCATGAAATATCCTCTTTTAACCCTAAATTATTTAGAATAAAGTTCAACAACTAATTTTTCGTTAATATCAGACGGTAAATCTGATCGCTCAGGAATATATTTAAATACTCCTTTTACTTCATTGGCATCAACTTCAATCCAAGGACTTTGAGGTCTGGATTGTGCTAAAGTCATTGCCGCCTGAATTCTGGTTTGTGCCTTTGATTTTTCTTTGATGGTAACAACATCACCTGGCATCAAGAGATAAGAAGGTATATTGACAATCTTACCGTTTACTTGAACAGAACGATGCGTAACGATTTGTCTTGCTTCCGCACGTGTTGTTCCAAAGCCCATTCTATAGACTACGTTATCCAATCTTCTTTCTAGTAACTTCAAAAGATTTTCGCCCGTAGATCCTTTCAAACGTAAAGCTTTTTCAAAATAATTTCTGAATTGTCTTTCTAAGACGCCATATATACGTCTTACTTTTTGTTTTTCACGTAACTGAAGACCGTATTCGGTTTCACGACCACGCTTAGCCCCATGCATTCCGGGTGCTATATCTAATCTACACTTTGAATCAAGTGGTCTAACTCCGGAAAGCAAAGATAAGTCCGCTTTTTCACGTCTACTTAATTTGCATCTGGGTCCAAGGTATCTCGCCATGAATCTTCTCCTACTACTTTATCTACACGCGACGTTTTTTAGAATCACGACAGCCATTGAATGGTATTCCTGTCGCATCTGTAATCGATAAAATTTTCAAACCAGCAGCATGTAAAGCCCTAATAGCGCTCTCACGACCTGGGCCGGGCCCGTTAACACGAACATGTACGCCTTTCATGCCATAATTTTCTACTACCATAACAGCTACTTTCGTTGCAGCTTCACTCGCTGCAAATGGAGTGGCTTTACGGGATCCACGATAACCGCAGCTTGCAGCGCTTGACCAAGTCAGCGCATTACCTTGTACATCGGTAATCGTAATAATAGTGTTGTTAAAAGAGGCTTGGATATGAACAATGCCTTCTAGAACTTGTTTTTTGGCTTTTTTACGCACTTTTGCAGTGGCAGTGGCCTTTTTATCAAGATCTTTCTTAACTTCTTTTGTATTTTCTTGCGGTGTGCTCATGGGTCTTTATATTCCTAGTATTTCAATTATTGGGTATTAATCTGAATTTGTTTACCCTTACGTTTACCTTTGCGTGTTCTTGCATTAGTGCGAGTGCGCTGACCTCTAACCGGTAAGCCTTTACGATGCCTTAATCCACGATACGCACCTAATTCGATGAGTCGCTTGATGTTCATAGCTACTTCTCGACGTAAGTCACCTTCTACTCTATGTTTACCTACTTCACTACGGATAGCTTCAAGCTCAACATCCGTTAAGTCTTTGACTTTGGTTTGTGGGCTAACACCAGTTTCTAAACAAATCTTTTTTGCACGGCTACGCCCAATGCCATAGACCGATGTCAATCCGATAACTACATGTTTATTAACCGGAATATTTACACCTGCGATACGGGCCATTCAAACACTCCTAAAGCTTTAATTCTTAATAAATTGATTCACAAAAGGGAGCAAGTTTAATCTCGAAATCGATAAAAATCAATCATTAACTTGCTGCCACACCTATTATTTTTACCTTAACCTTGTTTTTGCTTATGCTTAGCTGTTGGGCAAATAACACGCACAATGCCCTTTCTTTTAACCACTTTGCATTTTGTACAAATCTTCTTAACTGATGCACCAACTTTCATAATAAACTCCACTTTTTAAACTATTAAACTAACGTATCAGTCCCATTCCACCGCGCAAGTTGGTCTTTTTTAACAGTGACTCGTATTGGTAAGACATAATATGAGCCTGGACTTGTGCCATAAAGTCCATAACCACTACCACGATGATTAATAAAGAAGTACCGCCAAATGAAAATGGTACGTTCCATCCTAAAATGAGAAACTCTGGCAATAAGCACACTAGCATTACATATAGCGCGCCAGCGAGGGTTAATCTTGTCATAACGCTATCAATATACTTAGCTGTTTGATCGCCTGGTCTTATGCCTGGAATAAACGCTCCAGACTTCTTCAAATTATCGGCTGTATCTTTTGGATTAAACATAATAGCCGTATAAAAAAAGCAGAAAAAGATTATCGCAATGCCAAATAAAATAATATGTAATGGCTGACCGGGTAATAAAGTCACGCCCAGTGCCGCTAACCATTCCATACCTTTGCCATGACCAAACCACTGTGCAATCGTCGCAAAAAATACAATAATGCTGGATGCAAAAATCGGTGGAATAACGCCTGCCATATTAATTTTCAATGGGAGATGGCTGCTTTTTTCAGCATACATCTTGCCGCCTTGGATACGACGCGCATAATTTATAGTAATTCTGCGCTGGCCTCTTTCTACAAAGACTACAAAAGCTATTACGGCAATGACTGCGAGCAAAATCAAAAATAATGCGATCACTTGTAACTGACCTTCACGCACTTGTTCTAATGTTTTGCCAATAGCTGAGGGTAAACCTGCCACAATACCAGCGAAGATAATCAATGAAATACCATTACCAATGCCACGCTCAGTGACTTGCTCACCTAACCACATTAAAAACATTGTTCCTGTTACTAAAGTTAGCGTGGTCACAAAATAAAAAGACAATCCGCCGGATAAAGCCACTTGATGCATGACTAGCATTTTAGAGATACCTAGGGCTTGGAAGGCTGACAAAATCACCGTTCCATAACGGGTATATTTATTAATTTTTCTCTGGCCTGCTTCGCCTTCTTTTCTGAGTTCAGATAATTGCGGCGATAACATAGTCATAAGCTGCATAATAATCGATGCAGTAATATAAGGCATAACACCTAAAGCAAATATACTAAACCGCATTAACGCGCCACCCGAAAACATGTTGAATAATCCAATCATGTTGCCTTGTTGCGGGCTGAATAAATCATGAAGCCTTTGCGGATTTAATCCGGGTACTGGAATATAAGAACCAATACGAAATACTATAATAGCTAGTAATACAAATAAAAGCCGTCTCTTTAAATCAGCTAATCCTTGTGACTTACCATTGCCTGGACGACCTGTTGCCATGGATGACCTCTATCCTGCTACTTGCGCTTCTAATTCAATCTTGCCGCCAATTGCTTCTATAGCAGTTCTAGCTCCAGCTGTAACCGGTATATTCTTTATCACTATCACTTTGGATTTGTTGATTTCACCCGAGGCAATAATTTTTACGGTCTTAGTGCTCGCGCGAATAATTCCAGCTGCTTTTAAAGTTTCTAGATTAACGATATCGCCTTCAATTCTATTGAGATCTGAGAGTCTTACTTCTTCTCTTAATAAAGATTTTTGTGAACGAAATCCTGATTTTGGAATACGACGTTGCATAGGCATTTGACCGCCTTCAAAGCCTAGTTTATGAAAACCACCAGCTCTGGCCTTTTGACCTTTGTGACCTTTGCCGCAAGTCTTACCTTTTCCGGATCCAATTCCACGGCCTAATCGTTTTCCCACTTTTTTTGAACCTAGTGCAGGCTGTATGGTGTTAAGACGCATTTTATACTTCCTCTACTGTAACTAAGTAACTAACTTTTTTTATCATGCCTAGCATGCAGGGATCATTAGTAACAATGACGCTTTGATTAATACGCTTTAGACCCAAACCTTGAACACACGCTTTGTGTTTAGGTATGATGCCCGCTTTACTTCTCTTAAGCGTTACTTTTAACTTCTTTGTCTTCGTCATGTTACGCCCCTGTAATTTCTTCTACTGTTTTGCCGCGTTTAGCTGCCATTTGTTCTGGAGTACTAACACTCTTTAAAGCATTAACAGTGGCTCTGACAACATTAATTGGGTTGGTTGATCCAATAATTTTTGCTAATACGTTCTTAACTCCCAACACTTCTAACACTGCACGCATTGCGCCACCGGCAATAATACCCGTACCTTCAGAAGCAGGTTTCATAAATACGCGTGTAGCACCATGCTTGCCTAATACTTGTGAATAAATAGTGTCGCCATTTAAAACTACTTGCTGCATATTTTTGCGAGCAGATTCTAATGCTTTTTGGATAGCAACAGGAACTTCACGCGCTTTTCCACGGCCAATACCGATTTTGCCTTTGCCATCGCCTACTACTACAATAGCTGCAAAACTGAATATTCTTCCGCCCTTAACTACTTTTGCGTTACGTGAAACAGCAACAAGTTTTTCAAACATCCCATCGCTTTTTGTTGATTGATCGTAGCTTGCCATATTTTACCCTTTAAAACTTTAATCCACTTTCACGCGCAGCATCTGCTAACGCCTTAATTCGCCCATGATAGCTAAAGCCAGAACGGTCAAACGCTACCGCTGTAATTCCTGCTTCTTTAGCACGTGTTGCAATAAGCGCCCCAACTAACTTTGCCGCCTCAACGTTACCCGTTGATTTAACTTTTTGTTTAACTTCTGCATCAACCGTCGATGCACTCACCAGAACTTTACCGCCATCGGCTGAAAAAACCTGAGCATAAATATGTTTAGGTGTTCTGTGCACACATAAACGCACAGATTCAAGCTCACGAATTTTCATTCTAGTTCTTGTTGCTCTACGTATTCTTCCTACTTTCTTGTTCATGGCTCACCTTAATTTTTAACTAAATTAATTATTTCTTCTTCGTTTCCTTGAGAATAATGACTTCATTGCTATAACGAATTCCTTTGCCTTTGTATGGCTCTGGAGAGCGAATAGCTCGAATCTTTGCAGCTGTTTGTCCTACCATGTGTTTATCCACGCCTTTGATAACAATTTCAGTTTGGCTTGGGGTATCAATAGTAATCCCTTCAGGTACATCAAAATTCACAGGATGTGAAAAACCAAGCGACAAACTCAAAATTTTACCTTTAGCTTGTGCTCTGTAACCAACACCTATTAGCGTTAATTTTCTTTCATATCCTTCAGTAACGCCAATAACAATATTATTAATTCTAGCGCGTAATGTTCCTAAAATGGATCGCTTTAACTTGGACTCTATTCCTGATCTCGAATAGACTTTAGAGCCATTTTGTTTAAGACTTAATACATTGCCTTCTTTTTCAATCTGCACTTGTGGGTGCAAATCAATTGATAACTGGCCTTTAGGGCCTTTTATCATAATATTCTGGTCTTGAACTTTTACATCGACTCCAGATGGAAGGGTGATTGGTTTTCTACCGACTCTTGATGCTGACATAGTATTCCCCTACTCCACTGTACAAACAACTTCGCCGCCCATGTTCTGAGCACGCGCCGCTTTTTCACTCATAATTCCTTTGGGGGTAGATATAATAGCAATCCCCAAACCCGCTCTCACTCGTGGTAAATCCGTCGCACGCTTATAGATACGTAAACCTGGCTTACTTACCCGCTTAATTTTTTCAATAACAGGCGTGCCTTGGTAATATTTAAGCGTTACTTTAACAGTTGCTTTATTGCCATCTTTAGTGACTTCAAAGCTCTGTATATAGCCTTCTTCTTGCAATACTTTAAGTACGGCGAGTTTCATTTTAGAAGACGGCATACTGACGTCGCTACCACCTGCTGTTTGCGCATTTCTAATGCGCGTTAACATATCTGAAATTGGATCACTCATTGACATTTTTATATACCTTTAGTGTCTAAATTTTACCAGCTTGCTTTATGCATTCCGGGAACAAAACCGAACATTACATTATGGCGCATATGAATTCGGCATAATCCTGTTAAACGATTATAAGCTCTTGACCGACCACATAAACGACAACGATTACGTTGACGACTACGACTTGAGTCTCTTGGAAGTTTTTGTAACTTATTTTTCGCATCAGTTTTTTCATCATCACCGAATTTATCGCTACAAATAATTACTTTTAGCTTCTTACGCAACTCACCGTACTTCTTGTTTAAAGCTGCACGTTTTACATCTCGCAGAACCATTGATTTTTTTGCCATGTTTATTCTCGACTCTTGTCTTTTTCTTTAAAGGGGAAATTAAATCCTTCTAACAACGCTTGCGCTTCTTTATTTGTTTTTGCTGTGGTTGTGATAGTGATATCCAAACCTCTGAGCGCATCAATCTTGTCATATTCAATTTCTGGGAAAACGATTTGTTCTTTGAATCCCAAACTATAATTACCTCTGCCATCAAAAGATTTTATGCTCAATCCTCTAAAGTCTCTTACTCGAGGTAATGCAATGGATATGAGTTTATCTAAAAATTCATACATTCTTTCACGGCGTAAAGTCACTTTGCAGCCTATAGGCCAGCCTTCACGAATCTTAAATCCAGCGATCGATTTTCTAGCCAGTGTTACGACGGGTTTTTGACCGGCAATTTTTTCAAGATCGCCTACCGCTGCCGTAATCACTTTTTTGTCATCGACTGCTTTTCCTAAGCCCATATTTATTGTGATTTTTGAAATACGTGGCACTTCCATCACAGATTCATACTTAAATAATTTTTTAAGTTTTGAAACCAGTTCTTTGTTATAAAACTCTTTTAATCTTGCCATTGCTCTCCACCTACTACTTATGCGCCCACGTCTACTGCTTCACCCGTTGCTCTGTAAATACGAACCGACCTACCATCTTCCATTACTTTTATACTGACCTTGCTACCTTCTTGGGTTGCAGGGTTATAAAGCATCACGTTAGAACGATGGATTGGCATTGATTTAATGATAATGCCGCCTTGCTCACCCGTGTTTGGATTGGCTTTAACACTTTTCTTTACTGTATTAATACCTTCTACTAACAACTTTTGGCCATCAGGAGAAACACTTAATACTTGACCTCTACGGCCTTTATCTCTGCCCGTTGTTACTATGACTTCATCGCCCTTTCTAATTTTATTCATGTTTATAGTACCTCTGGCGCCAACGATATAATCTTCATAAAATTCTCGCCTCGGAGCTCGCGGGTTATTGGCCCGAAAATACGTGTTCCTATAGGCTGGCCCTGTGCATTCAATAAGACTACGGCATTTTCATCAAACCGGATGGTTGAGCCATCGGGTCTGCGTACGCCTTTTTTAGTCCTAACTATCACTGCATCAAGAACCTCACCCTTTTTGACCTTGCCTCTAGGGATCGCTTCTTTGACACTCACCTTAATGATGTCACCAATATTGGCATAACGTCTGCGTGATCCGCCTAAGACCTTGATGCACATGACACGGCGGGCACCACTATTATCCGCCACATCTAAAATTGTCTGTGTTTGTATCATGTTCTACTCCACTCCAACCCTTCCGACGGAAAAGACCGTCAATACTATCATGATTTAATTGAAAAACAATCCTTATTCGACCGATTTTAGGATTTTCACTAATTCCCAACTTACTGTTTTTGAAAGAGGGCGTGATTGCTTAATTTCTACCAAATCACCCTCTTTACACTTATTACCAGCGTCACGAGCCCGCATCTTAGAAAAATGCCTAAGATACTTGCCATAAAGTGGATGTTTTACCTTCCGCTCGACCTGGACGACTATAGTCTTATCCATCTTGTCACTGACAACCTTACCTATTACGGTTTTGGCTACTACCTTCTGTTCATCTGCCATCATCTTACTGACCTTCTTTTTCACTTAAGATTGTTTTAATTTGAGCAATCGTCCGCTTCGCATTTTTAAATAAATGGGTTTGGCTAACTTCACCCACTTTTCTTTGAATACGTAAATTAAAGAGTTCTTTATTAAGTGCAATAATCTCTTTATTTAATTCTTCGGTCGATTTGCTTCTCAATTCGCTCGCTTTCATCACATGATCACCCGTTTCTCAAAAGTCGTTCTGACTGGCAATTTAGCAGCAGCCAAACCTAAGGCTTCACGAGCTAAATCTTCAGTTACCCCTTCGATCTCAAACATAACTCTGCCTGGTTGAACTAAAGCTACCCAGAATTCGACACTACCTTTACCTTTACCTTGTCGCACTTCTAAAGGTTTTTTAGTAATTGGCTTATCGGGGAAAATTCTAATAAAGATCTTTCCGCCACGCTTAACATGTCTAGACATAGCTCTTCTGGCCGCTTCAATCTGGCGAGAAGTAATTCTTCCATGTTCAGCCGCTTTTAAACCATATTCACCCTGGCTAACGCGGCAACCGCGCAAGGCTAAGCCGGTATTTCGCCCTTTAAATTGCTTACGGTATTTTGTCCGCTTCGGTTGTAACATCTCTTATTTCTCCTGTTTACCTGAAGCATTTTTCGTTTCGGTTGCTTCAGTTTGCTGCTGATCTCTATCGCCGATAATTTCGCCTTTAAAGATCCAAACTTTTACACCAATTACACCATACGTGGTAAATGCTTCACCTACCCCATAATCAATATCCGCTCTGAAAGTATGTAATGGCACTCGACCTTCGCGATACCATTCACAACGCGCAATTTCAGCACCACCTAACCTACCACTGATACAAATCTTGATACCTTTTGCACCTTGTCGTAATGCAGTTGCAACTGCTCTTTTCATAGCACGTCTGAACATAACGCGTTTTTCTAATTGCTGAGCCACAGAATCTGCCACTAATTTTGCATCTAACTCTGGCTTTCTCACCTCTTCAATACTAACGTGAACAGGAATATTTAAAATTTTGCTAATTTCATCACGTAAATTTTCAATTTCTTTACCGCTCTTACCAATAATTACGCCAGGTCTTGCAGCGTACACAGTAATTTTTGCATTCCGAGCAGGTCTATCAATCTGAATTCGGCTAACGCCTGCTTGTGCAAGTCTCTTTTTCAAGAATTCACGTATTTTTAAATCTGCACATAGGGTATTGGCATAATCTTTTGATGGCGCATACCAACGTGATGCCCAATCTCTAATAATGCCTAAACGTATGCCTATGGGATTAACTTTTTGTCCCATGTTTTATGACTCCTTTGTTGAATCTGATAAAACAATATTAATATGGCACGTCGGTTTTAATATACGACAACCACGCCCTTTTGCTCTTGCATGCATGCGCTTTAAAGTAGAGCCTTGATCTGCTGAAATTTCTTTAATTTTAAGCTCGTCAATATCAGCGCCTTGATTGTGTTCCGCATTGGCAATCACGGATTCTAAAACCTTTTTGACCACTGCTGCAGCTCGTTTATTACTAAATTTCAAAATGTCGAGCGCACGATCGACTGATAAACCTCTAATCTGATCGCACACCAATCTACACTTTTGCGCAGATAGTCTGGCATATTTTAATGTTGCCGCGACTTCCATTGATACATACCCCCATTAAGTTACGATTTCGTTTGCGCGCCGCTACCACCGCCCGCTGCTGGTGGCGCTCCTGCTGATCCGCCTTCTTCTTTCGCTTTTTTATCACCTGAGTGAGCACGAAAGGTTCGGGTTGCAGCAAATTCGCCTAGTTTATGGCCCACCATGTTTTCTGTAATATAAATAGGCACATGCAGCTTGCCATTGTGTATAGCAATAGTAAGCCCTACCATTTCTGGCAATATTACAGATCGACGTGACCAAGTTTTAATTGGTTTCTTAGTCTTAGAAGCTACCGCTTCTTCAACTTTCTTCATTAAATGGTTATCTACAAATGGTCCTTTTTTTACTGAACGCGGCACAATTCATACCCTCATAAAAAAATTTAATTAACTAACCTCGAGTTCTATCCCTTCCACGAACAATAAACTTATTGGTGCGTTTATTTTTACGTGTTTTATAGCCTTTCGTTGGAACTCCCCAAGGGCTAACTGGATGTCTGCCACCTGAAGTTTTACCTTCACCACCACCATGAGGATGGTCAACTGGATTCATTGCCACGCCACGCACTGTTGGTCGAATTCCGCGTCTACGCTTAGCGCCTGCATTACCTAAAGAACGTAAGTTATTTTCAGGATTACTTACTTCACCAATAACAGCACGGCATGCTAACAATACTTTTCTCATTTCGCCAGAGCGAAGTCGTATCGTTGCATAAATTCCTTCACGAGCAATCAATTGAACTGAAGCACCTGCACTTCGCGCTAATTGTGCGCCTTTACCTGGCTTCAATTCTATGCAATGAACCAAACTACCTACTGGAATATTAGCCAGTGGTAAACAATTTCCTACTTTGATGGCTGCATCAGGACCGGATGAAATTTCATCGCCTGCATTTAAACCATTGGGAGCTATCATATAACGACGCTCGCCATCTGCATAAAGCACTAATGCAATATACGCACTACGGTTAGGATCATATTCTAAACGCTCGACTTTAGCAGTAACGCCAGTTTTATCGCGTTTAAAATCAATTATTCTATATTTTTGTTTGTGCCCACCACCAATATGGCGACAAGTCAAACGTCCCTGGTTATTACGACCACCTGTTTTACTCTTTGTAGTTACCAGCGCTGCATGCGGTTGACCTTTATGCAGATTTTCGTTAACGACTTTGATTACAAATCGTCTACCCGGTGACGTTGGTTTCGTTGCTATAATTGCCATACTTTATCCCTCTCTCTTTTCTCTTAACTTTTCGCTGAACCGGTAAAATCAATTTGTTGCCCGGAAGCTAAAGTAACATAGGCTTTTTTCCAACCTTTCTTAGTTCCAATCGTGTTACCGAATCGTCTAGGTTTAGGTTTAACATTCACAATACGCACTTGTTTAACTTTAGTATTGAATAAATATTCAATCGCTTGCTTCACTTCTGCTTTATTAGCATCAGGCAGTATTTCAAAAACATAATCATTGCGCTTTTCAGTGCCCAATACTGCTTTTTCTGACATGTGAGGCGACAAAACTATTTTTAGTAATCTTTCTTCGTTCATTTTAGCAACTCCTCATATTGTTTAAGAGCAGCTACTGTAATGACTACATTTTCCATACTAACGAGTGATACAGGATCCACTGCTGAAACGTCACGCACATCTACTTTATTTAAGTTACGTGAAGCTAAATATAAATTACTATCGACCGCTTCAGTGATAATTAAAGTGTTTTTATCTTGCAGCGAAAACTCATTGAGCTTTGCTATTAACTCTTTAGTTTTAGGTAAAGTCACACCAAAATCACTCACAACGGTTAATCTTTCTTGACGAATGAGCTCAGACAAAATAGAGCGAATCGCCAGTTTATACATTTTTTTATTCACTTTCTTGGCATAAGATTGCGTAACAGCAGCAAATACCTTACCACCTTTTCTCCAGAGCGGACTTCTAATCGTACCTGCACGCGCTCTACCGGTACCTTTTTGGCGCCATGGTTTTATACCACCGCCACGAACTTGTGCACGAGTTTTCTGCGCATGTGTTCCAGCTCGTCCCGCTGCTAGATAAGAAATTACCACTTGATGAATCAAGGGCTCATTAAATTTTTGATCAAATACAGTATCTAGCACTTCTACTGTTTTCTTTTTTGCTTCTTTACCGACTAATTGGAGTTCCATTTTTATTCTCCTCGTGAATCTTTATGAGCTGCTTTTGCTTTAATAGCAGTTCGTATAATCACTTCTCCGCTAGGAGCACCAGGAACCGAGCCTCTGACCATGATTAAATTTCTTTCTTTATCAATACGCACAATTTTTTGTGACAAAATGGTTTTGCGTTTATTCCCCATATGTCCCGCCATTCTTTTACCTTTAAATACTTTACCTGGTGATTGTCGTTGGCCAATAGAACCAGGAGCGCGAGTCGTTAAAGAGTTACCGTGAGTTTCATCTTGTGATGCAAAATGATAACGCTTAATAACACCGGCATAACCTTTACCTATACTAGTCCCAATGACATCGACCATCTGGCCTTCAGCAAAAGTTTCTGTGGTTAACACAGATCCAACGGCTAAAGAACTTAATGCTGAATCATCTACTACTCTAAATTCTGTTACTTTAGTTCCAGGCTCAACACCCGCTTTAGCGTAATGACCCGCCATCGCTTTATTAACTTTAGAGCGCTTTTTTGTACCCACTGTCACTTGAACAGCAGAATACCCATCTGTTGCTTTGGTTTTGACTTGCACTACACGATTAGGTAAAACCTCAATCACCGTTACCGGTTGTGAGATACCATCCTCGGTAAATATCCGAGTCATTCCGCATTTTCGTCCCACTAAGCCTATACTCATTTCTTAAAGCCTCTATTTTTCTACGTCCACACTAATCTGAACATCTACACCCGCAGCGAGATCAAGCTTCATTAAAGCATCAATAGTCTTGTCTGTTGGTTGATTGATGTCTACCACTCTCTTGTGCGTTCTTAATTCGTATTGATCACGCGCATTTTTATCTACGTGCGGCGAGTTCAACACAGTGTAACGCACCATATCCGTCGGTAAAGGAATGGGGCCTCGAACTTGAGCGCCTGTTCGCTTTGCCGTTTCAACAATTTCCCGTGTAGAGCGATCAATCAAACGATGATCGAACGATTTTAAACGGATACGTATTCTTTGACTTTTTCTTCCAATGGCCATATTTGTTTACTCTATAATTTTCGCAACAACACCTGCACCCACTGTGCGCCCACCTTCTCGAATTGCAAATCTAACACCATCTTCCATTGCAATTGGGTTAATGAGGGTCACAACCATTTTGATATTGTCTCCAGGCATTACCATCTCAACGCCATCTGGTAATTGGATTTCTCCAGTTACGTCAGTCGTTCTAAAATAAAACTGTGGACGGTAACCTTTAAAAAATGGAGTGTGACGTCCACCTTCTTCTTTCGACAATACGTATACTTCAGATTCAAACTTCGTATGTGGAGTAATCGAACCTGGATGTGCTAATACTTGGCCACGTTCTACGTCTTCACGCTTCGTGCCTCTTAGCAACACACCAACGTTATCTCCAGCTCGACCTTCATCTAACAACTTACGAAACATTTCAACACCCGTACAGGTGGTCTTGATAGTCGGCTTTAATCCAACAATTTCTAATTCTTCACCTACTTTTACAATCCCTCTTTCAACACGGCCTGTTACTACAGTTCCGCGACCTGAAATAGAGAACACATCTTCAATAGGTAACAAGAATGGCATGTCGATCTTTCTTTCCGGTTGTGGGAAATACTCATCCATCACTTGCGCTAATTTAATAATAGATTGTGTGCCAATTTCGCTATCAACACCTTCCAAGGCTTTCAATGCAGATCCTATAACAATAGGAGTCTTGTCCCCTGGGAAACCATAAGAAGTTAATAAGTCTCTGACTTCCATCTCAACTAATTCTAATAATTCTTTATCATCAACCATATCGGCTTTATTTAAATAAACCACAATATAAGGCACACCAACTTGGCGCGCTAATAAGATATGTTCTCTGGTTTGGGGCATTGGACCGTCAGCAGCTGACACTACTAAGATAGCTCCATCCATTTGCGCCGCACCTGTGATCATGTTCTTCACATAATCCGCGTGTCCTGGACAGTCAACGTGTGCATAGTGTCTCTTGTCGGATTCATATTCAACGTGAGCAGTCGCAATCGTAATACCACGCGCTCTTTCTTCAGGAGCATTATCAATCTGATCATAAGCTTTTACTTCGCCACCAAATTTTGCAGCCAAGACTTTCGTCAATGCCGCTGTCAGTGTCGTTTTGCCATGATCAACGTGACCAATTGTTCCCACGTTTAAATGTGGTTTTTTACGTTCAAATACTGCTTTTGCCATATGTTTCCCCTTAAACTAAGCTGTTGTTTTACTACTAATAATTTGCTCTGCAATACTGGTTGGAGCCTCGACGTATTTTGCAAATTCCATGGTATAAGTTGCACGGCCTTGGCTCATTGAGCGTAGATCCGTTGCATAACCAAACATTTCTCCCAATGGAACTTCAGCGCGTACAATTTTACCGGATGGACCATCTTCCATACCTTGCAAAATACCTCTACGACGACTTAAGTCACCCATAACATCACCCATGTATTCTTCAGGGGTAATCGCTTCAACTTTCATAATAGGCTCTAATAAAACCGGTTTAGCTTTTCTGCAACCTTCTTTAAATGCCATTGAACCCGCGATCTTAAATGCCATTTCGTTAGAATCAACATCATGATACGAACCATCAAACAAAGTTGCTTTAATATCTACAACTGGATAACCCGCTAATACACCATTGGTTAATTGCTCTTGGATACCTTTATCAACCGCAGGAATATATTCTTTTGGAATAGACCCGCCCACAATAGCATTTTCAAACTCGTAACCTTTTCCTGGTTCCATCGGTTCTAACTTAATCCATACGTGCCCGTACTGACCGCGACCACCGGATTGCTTAATGTATTTACCTTCTTGCTCGACTGAGTTTCTAATCGTTTCACGATAAGCCACTTGCGGCTTACCAACGTTAGCCTCAACGCTAAATTCGCGCTTCATTCTGTCGACGATAATTTCAAGATGCAACTCACCCATTCCTGAAATAATAGTCTGGCCAGATTCTTCATCGGTATTGACTCGGAATGAAGGATCTTCTTGAGCTAATTTACCTAAAGCAATACCCATTTTTTCTTGATCTGCTTTAGTTTTAGGTTCAACTGCAACTGAAATCACGGGCTCTGGGAATACCATTTTTTCTAGAACCACTACTTTTTCTGGATCTGTTAAAGTATCACCCGTTGATACTCTCTTTAACCCTACCGCAGCAGCAATATCTCCTGCGCGAACTTCTTTAATTTCACTTCTAGTGTTTGCATGCATTTGCAACAATCGACCAATTCTTTCATCTTTCGCTTTAATTGGGTTGTATACAGTGTCACCTGACTTTAATACGCCGGAATAAACGCGGAAATAAGTCAATGTGCCCACATAAGGGTCTGTCGCAATTTTAAATGCTAAAGCAGCAAAGGGTTCTTCATCAGTAGGATGACGCTCAGTCACTGTCTCTGCTGCATCATCTAAATGACACTTTACCGGAGGAACTTCAGCAGGAGACGGCAAATAATAAATAACAGCGTCTAATACTGCTTGCACACCTTTGTTTTTAAAAGCTGAACCACACAACATAGGAATAATTTCACCACGAATAGTGCGCGCTCTTAAACCTTTTCTAATTTCTTCAACCGACAAAGTACCTTCTTCAAGATATTTGTTCATTAACTCTTCGGTAGCTTCAGCAGCTGCTTCAACCATCTTGTTATGCCATTCTTGGCATTCTTCTAACATAGCAGGCGCAATGTCACGCGCTTCAAAAGTCATACCCAGAGATGCTTCATCCCAATAGATCGCTTTCATTGTTACTAAATCAACAACCCCTTCAAAATGCTCTTCAGCACCAATCGGTAACTGAATGGGCACGGGATTTGCTTGCGCTAATCGTGCTTTAACTTGATTCACTACGCGAAGGAAGTTAGCCCCTGCGCGATCCATTTTATTCACAAAGCCTAATCGTGGCACACCATAACGATTCGCTTGACGCCAAACCGTTTCTGTTTGCGGCTCAACACCACCTACTGCGCAAAGTACGGCAACAGCGCCATCTAATACTCTTAAAGATCTTTCCACTTCAATAGTAAAATCTACGTGTCCAGGTGTATCAATAATATTAACTCGGTGTTGAGGAAATTGCTTAGCCATGCCATACCAGTAACAAGTGGTAGCAGCTGAAGTAATCGTAATACCTCTTTCTTGTTCTTGCTCCATCCAATCCATGGTTGCTGCACCTTCGTGCACTTCACCCATTTTATGGGAAACACCTGTGTAATAAAGAACGCGTTCGGTTGTCGTTGTTTTACCCGCATCAATATGTGCCATGATGCCGATATTTCTATAACGTTCTATTGGAGTTGTACGCGCCACAATTAATTCCTCTTACCAACGATAGTGAGCAAAAGCTTGGTTAGCTTTTGCCATTCTATGCATATCATCACGGATCTTGACCGCGTTTCCTGCGCCTTTATAGGCATCAATAATTTCTGAAGCTAGCTTTAAGACCATCGTTTTATCACTACGATCTTTAGCCGCTTTTACAACCCATCTCATCGCCAATGCTACGCCTCTCGCTTGATCAACTTCGATTGGCACTTGATAAGTAGCACCCCCCACACGGCGGGATTTGACTTCCACCATTGGGCGTACATTATTTAAAGCGGTTTCTAACATCTCAAGCGCTTCTGCATTAGCAACCGGTTTAGATTTCGTCTTAGTTGCTGGTTTCTTGCCGTCTTTTTTTATGCGCTCAATCACAGCATCTAAAGCTCGATAAACGAGTTTTTCAGCCACAGATTTTTTTCCTCTGCGCATCACGACATTAATAAATTTTGCTAACTGTTCGCTCTTATAAAGCGGATCAGGAAGTATTTCTCTTTTTGCCGCTGGTTTTCTTCTTGCCATTGCTCAAATTCCCATGAATAAAAGTGTTATTCTTTTGGTCTCTTAGTACCGTACTTAGAACGGCTCTGCTTTCTACCTTGAACACCTGCAGTATCCAAACTTCCACGCACGACGTGATAACGCACACCTGGTAAATCTTTTACACGACCCCCGCGAATGGTGATCACAGAGTGTTCTTGTAAATTATGACCTTCACCTGGAATATAAGTCGTCACTTCAGCACCATTGGTCAAACGCACACGCGCGACCTTTCGTAATGCCGAGTTTGGCTTTTTCGGTGTAGTCGTATAAACACGGGTACAAACACCCCGTTTTTGCGGACAACCAGCTAACGCTGGTACGTTCGACTTTTCTATTCTTGCTTCTCGTGATTTTCGCACAAGCTGATTAACTGTTGGCATTCTTGAACTCCTGCCTAATTCCTTAAAAATAAATAAAAATTTTCTCTCTCCTTATTATTTAAGGAGGAGGCGGGATTCTAAATAATCCTGCTAGTTTGTGTCAAGCGAAGTTTGATTAATCTTCCTTGGCATCCCGCTTATTTCGTTCAGCGTGGTAAACCATCCCCGTTCCTGCTGGAATTAAGCGACCCACGATCACATTTTCCTTCAATCCTCTGAGATCATCCGTCTTGCCACCCACAGCGGCTTCTGTCAGCACGCGAGTAGTTTCTTGGAATGATGCAGCAGACATAAAGGACTCTGTTGCTAACGAAGCTTTAGTAATACCTAATAAAATAGGCTCTACTCGAGCAGGGATTTTACCCGCTTGGACTAACTTAGCGTTTTCCTCACGAATTTGGTTAAATTCAACCTGTTCGCCAGCTAAGAAACTTGAGTCACCTGCGTGTGCAATCAATACCTTACGTAACATTTGACGTATAATAATTTCAATGTGCTTATCATTGATTTTTACGCCCTGTAAACGATAAACGTCTTGAACTTCATTGACAATAAAGTTGGTTAAAGCATTAACACCTAACAACCTTAAAATATCATGGGAGTTCATAGAACCATCGGCGATAACCTCACCTTTTTCTACGTGCTCACCTTCAAATACGTTCACATGACGCCATTTAGGGATCAATTCTTCGTGAACTAGACCATCATTGCTAGTAATAACCAGACGACGCTTACCTTTGGTTTCTTTACCGAAACTCACCATGCCTGAGATTTCTGCCAAAATAGAGGCATCTTTAGGACGGCGGGCTTCAAATAAATCAGCCACACGCGGTAAACCCCCTGTAATATCACGAGTTTTTGAAGTTTCTTGAGGAATACGGGCAATAACGTCACCCACTTTCACTTTCGCCCCGTCTTCAAAATTAACAATAGCGTCTTGTGGCAAGAAATACTGCGCAGTCAGGTTAGTGCCTGCAATAGCAATATCTTTACCTTTATCATCCACTAACTTAATCATAGGCTTTAATTCGCGACCAGTGACACCCCGTTGCTTAGGATCGATAACCACAATACTGGTCAAACCGGTTAATTCATCGGTTTGGCGATTCATGGTCACGCTTTCGATCAAATCTGCAAACTTAATGTGACCTGCCACTTCAGTAATAACTGGATGGCTATGCGGATCCCAAGTGGCAACGATTTGGCCTGATTCTACTTGTGTACCTTCTTTAACTGAAAGTTCAGCACCATAAGGAATCTTATAACGTTCTCTTTCACGACCATGTTCATCAACAGTCGCCAGTTCTCCCGATCGGGAAACCACAATGAATTTTCCGCTATGATGTTGAATTAACTTAACATTATGTAATCTGACCTTACCCGTCCATTTAATTTGAACGTTGTTAATAGCCGTAGCTCGAGATGCCGCGCCCCCGATATGGAAGGTTCTCATCGTAAGCTGTGTTCCTGGCTCACCAATCGACTGTGCGGCGATAACACCCACTGCTTCACCAATATTAACTTGGTGGCCCCGCGCCAAATCACGGCCATAGCAAGCAGAGCAAATACCATAACGCGCTTCACACGTAATAGGCGTACGTACATGCACTTGATCAATAGTCTTTTCTTCAATCAAATGAACTAAACGCTCATCTAACAGGGTCCCCATAGGAACAATCACTTTTTGAGTGGCGGGATCAATAATATCCTGCGCTGCTACTCGACCCAAAACACGTTCATGCAATGGCTCAACAATATCACCACCTTCAATCAATGGCGTCACTGTAATACCTTGGCTGGTTCCGCAATCGAGTTCTGAGATCACAAGATCTTGTGCAACGTCTACTAAACGACGAGTGAGATAACCCGAGTTCGCTGTCTTTAACGCTGTATCTGCAAGACCCTTACGCGCACCGTGAGTGGAGATAAAATATTGTGAAACGTTTAATCCTTCGCGGAAATTAGCGGTAATAGGTGTTTCGATAATCGAGCCGTCAGGTTTTGCCATCAAGCCTCTCATACCCGCTAACTGACGCATCTGGGTAATACTCCCTCTCGCGCCTGATTCCGCCATCATATAAATAGAATTAAAAGATTCTTGTTCGACTTTCTTACCTTTTGAATCTTTAACTGATTCAGTAGAAAGCTCATCCATCATCGCTTTAGTCACTAAATCATTAGTTCTAGACCAAATATCAATAACTTTATTGTAACGCTCGCCTTGGGTAACTAAGCCCGATGAAAATTGCGCTTGAATTTTTTCAACTTCTTCATCCGCTTGTGCAATAATTCTGGCTTTTTCTTTTGGAATAACCAAATCATTCACACCAATAGATAAACCTGCTTTAGTTGCATAAGCAAAACCGGTATACATCAATTGATCAGCAAAAATTACTGTCGCTTTTATGCCCATGGTTCTATAACAAGTATCAATTAAACTAGAGATAGCTTTTTTCTTCATCGCTCTATTAACTAAATCAAATGACATGCCTTTAGGTAAAATCTCAGAAAGCAATGCACGACCTGCGGTTGTTTCAACCAAACGAATATTTTCTATAAATTCGCCGTCTTTCTCTGGGTTTATGAGATATTCTTTAATGCGCACGCGAATTTTAGCTTGTAAGCCGACCGCGCCTACTTCATAAGCACGATGAATTTCGCCCACATCAGAAAATACTTTGCCTTCTCCGCTCGCATTAACACACTCACGAGTTAAATAATAAAGACCTAATACCACGTCCTGTGAAGGTACGATAATAGGCTCACCATTGGCTGGTGATAAAATATTATTCGTAGACATCATGAGGGAGCGCGCTTCTAATTGTGCTTCTAGTGATAATGGCACGTGAACTGCCATTTGATCGCCGTCAAAGTCAGCGTTATAAGCCGTACAAACTAAAGGATGCAATTGAATCGCTTTGCCTTCAATTAATAACGGCTCAAATGCTTGAATACCTAATCTATGCAAAGTTGGCGCGCGATTTAAAAGCACGGGATGTTCGCGAATCACTTCTTCTAAAACGTCCCAAACAGCTGCCTCTTCTCTGTCTACCATTTTCTTTGCAGCTTTAATAGTCGAAGCTAAACCTAAAATCTGTAAGCGACTGAAAATAAATGGCTTAAATAATTCAAGCGCCATTTTCTTTGGCAAACCGCATTGATGTAAACGTAAAGTAGGACCGACTACAATGACTGAACGTCCGGAATAATCTACGCGTTTACCTAATAAATTCTGTCTGAAACGACCCGCTTTACCTTTGATCATATCAGCGAGTGATTTCAATGGGCGTTTATTAGAGCCTGTAATCGCTCGACCACGTCGGCCGTTATCTAATAAAGCATCTACCGATTCTTGCAACATACGTTTTTCGTTACGTACGATAATATCCGGCGCATTTAAATCTAATAATCTTTTAAGACGATTATTTCTATTGATAACTCTTCTATATAAGTCATTTAAATCAGAAGTAGCAAATCGACCACCATCTAATGGAACTAATGGACGTAAATCGGGTGGTAATACTGGAAGAACGGTTAACACCATCCATTCAGGTTTATTGCCAGAGGCTAAAAAAGCTTCCATTAACTTCAAGCGCTTAGTTAATTTCTTCAGTCTTGCTTCAGAACTGGTTTTACCAATATCTTCACGAACTTTAGCAATCTCAACTTCAAGATTTAACGCTTTTAATAATTCTTGTACCGCTTCAGCGCCCATACGTGCATCAAATTCATCGCCATATTCTTCGATTGCATCGTAATAAGCTTCTTCGGTGAGTAATTGTCCGCGTTCTAACTGCGTCATGCCTGGATCAATAACGACATAAGCTTCAAAATAGAGAATTCTTTCGATATCACGCAGTGTCATATCTAACAATAAGCCGACACGAGAAGGCAATGAACGCAAGAACCAGATATGCGCTATGGGGCTTGCTAATTCAATATGACCCATACGTTCACGTCTGACTTTGGATAGTGTGACTTCCACACCGCATTTTTCGCAGACAACACCACGATGTTTTAAGCGTTTATATTTACCGCATAAGCATTCGTAATCTTTAATAGGACCAAATATTTTGGCACAGAATAAACCGTCACGTTCAGGTTTGAACGTACGATAATTAATTGTCTCAGGTTTTTTAACTTCACCAAAAGACCATGAACGCACCATATCTGGTGATGCAAGGCCAATACGAATTGCATTAAAATCCGCAAATTGCGTTTGGTGCTTAACCATATGTAATAAGTCTCTTACTCTCAAGGTCTATCCCCCCTAAAATTTTGCCACGCTTATTCGAGATCCATATTGATCGCCAGTGACCGTATTTCTTTAACTAATACATTAAACGCTTCAGGCATGCTGGATTCCATATAGTGATCACCATCTACGATGTTTTTATACATCTTAGTACGGCCACCAACGTCGTCTGATTTAACAGTTAACATTTCTTGTAAAGTATAAGCTGCGCCATAAGCTTCCAGCGCCCACACTTCCATTTCCCCGAAGCGTTGTCCACCGAATTGCGCTTTACCGCCTAATGGTTGTTGCGTTACTAAACTATATGAACCCGTTGAACGTGCATGCATCTTGTCATCGACTAAATGATTCAACTTCATCATATACATATAACCAATGGTTACTTGACGCTCAAATGCTCTACCGGATCTTCCATCATACAGAGTCGTTTGTCCGCTCTCTGGTAATCCAGCAAGATTCAACATTGCTTTAATTTGTTCTTCGGTTGCACCATCAAAAACTGGTGTAGCAATCGGTAATCCACCACGCAGGTTTTCTGCCATTGTTGTGACTTCTTCATCAGATAAAGCCGTAAGATTTTCTTTATGCGAGGCATCAGCTGAATTATAGATAGTATTTAGATACTGACGTAAGGCTTTATTGGACTGATGAGAATCAATCAATTGGCCAATTTTACGACCCAATTCTTTGGATGCCCAGCCTAAGTGGGTTTCTAATACTTGACCCACGTTCATACGAGAAGGTACGCCCAGTGGATTTAAGACTATATCCATTGGTGTGCCATCTGCCATGTGTGGCATATCTTCAACAGGTACAATCGTTGAGATAACACCTTTATTACCATGACGTCCCGCCATCTTATCGCCCGCTTGTACGCGGCGTTTAACAGCCATATACACTTTAACAATTTTCAATACACCCGGCGCTAAGTCATCACCTTGGGTAATCTTATTACGCGCCGCTTCGAATGCTTTTTCGAAATCAAGACGAATTTGTTTAAATTGTTTAGCCGCTTCTTCCAATTGTTTATTGGCAGGCGCATCTTTCAAACGAATTTCAAACCATTTTTCGCCAGGCACTTCGCTCAAGTAAGATTTAGCAATCTTTGAGCCTTTCTTCAATTTTGCAGGGCCGCCTTCTGCGGTTCGATTGATTAATAATTTCTCGACACGCTGGAAAATATCATTTTCTCGAATACGCATTTCATCACTTAAATCTTGTTTAATACGCGCTAATTCATTTTTTTCAATTTCTAAAGCACGCGCATCTTTTTCAACGCCTTCACGTGTAAATACCTGGACATCGATGACCGTTCCTTCCATACCCGTTGGAACGCGTAAAGAAGTATCTTTAACGTCAGACGCTTTTTCACCGAAAATAGCCCGTAGTAATTTTTCTTCTGGCGTTAATTGCGTTTCGCCTTTAGGTGTAACTTTACCCACCAAGATATCACCTGAATTCACTTCCGCGCCGATATAAACCACACCGCATTCATCCAATTTAGCGAGCGCACTTTCGCCCACGTTTGGAATATCAGCCGTAATTTCTTCAGCACCTAATTTAGTATCCCGCGCAAAACAGCTTAACTCTTCAATATGAATACTCGTGAAACGATCTTCTTGTACTACACGCTCAGAAATCAAGATTGAATCTTCGAAGTTGTAACCATTCCAAGGCATGAACGCGACTAATAAATTTTGTCCTAACGCCAATTCACCCATATCAGTTGATTGACCATCGGCTAACACATCTCCTGCTGAAATATGATCGCCTTTGCTCACCAAGGGTCTTTGATTAATACAACTATCTTGGTTAGTACGAATGTATTTCGTGAGATTATAAATATCAACACCAGTCTTGCTGGCTTTTGCTTCGCTGTCTTTAACTCGAACAACGATACGAGAAGCATCCACATAATCTACCACACCACCACGTTTAGCAACGACGGTCACGCCTGAATCTTTCGCAACCAAACGCTCCATACCCGTACCGACTAACGGTTTTTCTGTTTTTAAGGTAGGGACTGCTTGACGTTGCATGTTCGATCCCATCAACGCTCTGTTCGCATCATCATGCTCTAAAAACGGAATCAGTGCCGCAGCAACAGACACAATCTGCATAGGGGATACGTCAACAAATTGTACTTTATCAGGTGTTGCTAAAGTAAATTCGTTTTTGAAACGTACTATTACTAAATTATCTGTCAAACGACCTTTCGCATCTTGAGTTAAATTAGCTTGCCCGATGACATAATCACCTTCTTCAATAGCTGATAAATAAACGACTTCATCAGTGATCTTGTTATTCACCACTTTAAGATAAGGTGTTTCTAAGAAACCATATTGATTGGTACGCGCATAAACCGCTAGCGAGTTAATCAAACCAATGTTTGGACCTTCAGGTGTCTCAATAGAACAAACACGACCGTAATGCGTTGGATGCACGTCACGCACTTCGAAACTTGCGCGTTCACGTGTTAAACCGCCAGGCCCTAAGGCTGATACACGGCGTTTATGAGTGATTTCAGATAAAGGATTGTTTTGATCCATAAACTGCGATAATTGGCTCGAGCCAAAAAATTCTTTCACTGCAGCTGAAATCGGTTTTGCATTAATTAAATCTTGTGGCATTAAATTTTCCGCTTCAGATAAACTTAAGCGTTCTTTAACCGCACGTTCAACCCGGACTAAGCCCACACGGAATTGATTTTCAGTCATTTCACCAACGCTACGTACGCGTCGATTACCTAAATGATCGATATCATCAATAGTCCCTTCACCACTACGAATTTGAATTAATGTTTTTAATACAGCAATAATATCGTCTTTGGTTAATACACCTGGACCTTTGATATCTTTACGTCCGACACGGCGGTTAAACTTCATACGACCTACATCAGACAAATCATAACGTTCTGGTGTAAAGAATAAATTCTTAAATAAAGCTTCAGCAGCTTCTTTAGTCGGTGGCTCGCCTGGGCGCATCATGCGGTAGATTTCAACCAATGCTTCTAAAGCATTATTAGTGGGATCAATTCTTAACGTATCTGAAATATAAGAACCTTGATCGATGTCATTAACATAAAGCGTTTCAAACTTTTTGATTTTTGCAGAAACCAACAACTTTAATAATTCATTGGTAATAGTATCATTAGCGTTCGCTAAGATTTCACCCGTTTGCGGATGAACTAAAGCCTTAGCAATCACTTTGCCTAATAAATATTCTGCAGGGACTTCTAATTTTTTAATACCCGCTTTTTCAATTTGCGCAATATGACGCATCGTGATACGACGGCCTCTTTCAACAATAACTTTCCCGGCTTTCTTAATTTCAAACGGTGCAATTTCACCGCGTAAACGCTCAGGAATTAAATCTAATACAAAGTTTTCGCCATCAATATGGAATACGTTATTTTCAAAGAAGATATCTAAAATTTCTTCGACCGATAATCCAAGTGCACGCAAAAGAATAGTTGCTGGTAATTTACGACGACGATCAATACGAACGAATACGCAATCTTTTGGATCAAATTCGAAATCCAACCAAGAACCACGGTAAGGTATAACACGCGCCGAAAATAATAATTTTCCAGAAGAATGGGTTTTACCACGATCATGTTCAAAGAAAACACCAGGTGAACGATGTAATTGTGAAACAACTACACGCTCAGTGCCATTGATTACAAAAGTGCCATGGTCAGTCATTAATGGAATTTCGCCCATGTAGACTTCTTGTTCTTTTACGTCTTTAACAACTTTAGCATCACCACTGGCTTCTCTATCATAATGCACTAATCTTGCTTTAACGCGTAACGAAGCGCCATAGGTTAATCCACGCATTCTACATTCTTTAACAGTAAAAATAGGCTCGCCTAAACGATAGCCCACATACTGTAATTCTGAAAACCCAGAAAAACTAATAATAGGAAACACGGACTGGAAAGCCCCTTGCAAACCCCAAGTGCCTCTTTTTTCAGGCTCAGCTTCGGCTTGCAAAAATTTGCGATAAGACTCTAACTGCATATCCAGTAATGGCGGAGTATCAATATGGCCGGGATGTTTACCGAAGTTTTTACGAATACGTTTTTTTTCAGTATATGAGTACTGTGAACCCATGCGCGGTGCCCTCTACAAAAATATTTGATAGTAAGCCAATGAATCTCTCAATTTCTATTTTGATTCCATATCTTGAAACCATCTTGAAACCAAAATAGAAAAAGCCGGTGACATAAAAGCCACCGGACCTTCTAAACCAAATCCTTTGGTTATTTGATTTCGACTGAAGCGCCAGCTTCTTCCAATTGTTTTTTGATGTCAGCAGCAGTTTTCTTGTCAACACCTTCTTTAACAACGGTAGGAGCAGCTTCAACTAAATCTTTAGCTTCTTTTAAGCCAAGACCTGTGATCGTACGAATCGCTTTGATCACGTTGATTTTGTTTTCGCCGGATTTGCTCATGAAAACGTTGAATTCAGTTTTTTCTTCAGCAGCTTCAGCGGAACCGCCAGCAGCAGGTGCAGCTACAGCAACTGCAGCAGCAGCTGACACACCGAATTTATCTTCCATAGATTTAATTAATTCAACAACGTCCATAACGCTCATCGCGGATATTGCATCTAAAATCTGTTCTTTACTTACTGACATAACTTTTAATACTCCAAATTTATATTAAATATTATACACTTAAGCCGTTTGTTGCTTTTTATCACGAACAGCTGCAAATGTACGGACCAATTTACTATGTGGCTCAACCAATGTGCGAACGAACTTGGTAATAGGCGCTTTCATCACTGACATTAATTGCGCAATTGCTTCGTTACGCGTTGGTAGACTTGCTAATCGATTAAGATCTTTAGCGGGTAATAAAACGCCATCTATTGATACGGCTTTTACTTCCAACTTGTCAAATTTCTTAGCAAAATCTCTGATTAAACGCGCAGCTGCACCCGGATCTTCTTGCGAAAAAGCGAGTACCAAAGGCCCAGTTAATGCTTCGTCCATACAAGCAAATTTCGTGCCTTCGAAAGCACGACGCGCTAATGTATTTCGGACAACTCGCATATAAACACCCGTCTCACGTGCGGTTTTACGCAACGTGGTAATCTGGGCAACTGTCAAACCTCTATAGCTTGCTGCAACCAATGAAACTGAATTTGCCGCTACTTTAGCAACTTCTGCAACAATGGCTTTTTTATTTTCTAAATTAAGTGGCACTTAGCTCACCTCCTTTACTTAACAACACATACCCTCTGCGTAGGACTAAAAGTGATGGTACTTTCTTTTAGATTAAGCCTTCGCTCCTACGGTCTTTGACAGGCGAGGCCCAAGCTAATGCTTGGTCACGCACCCACACAAAGTCTTTCTACTACTTTTAAACACCTAAACCGGAGGTATCAATACGTAACCCAGGTCCCATGGTGCTTGAAAGTGTAATCTTTTTTAAATAAATGCCTTTAGCTGAAGTCGGTCTTACTTTCTTCAATGCATTTAATAAAGCTTCTAAATTTTCTTTTAAATCAGCTGCTTTGAAACTTAATTTGCCGATAGTGCAATGAACAATACCTGCTTTATCTGCGCGGTATCGCACTTGTCCTGCTTTTGCATTTTTAATAGCCGTAACAATATCGGTAGTCACTGAACCTTCTTTTGGGTTCGGCATCAAACCACGAGGTCCCAATACTTGTCCCAACTGACCGACTACACGCATCGCATCTGGAGTTGCAATAACCGTATCAAAATTAATTTCACCCGCTTTTACTTTTTCAGCTAAGTCTTCAAGACCCGCAACATCAGCACCCGCTTTTAAGGCTTCATCTACATGAGCGCCCGTGGTAAATACAGCTACACGTACTTTTTGGCCGGTTCCTTTAGGAAGAACTACCGCACCACGAATAGTTTGATCTGATTTTCTGGTGTCTACGCCTAAATTGACAGCGAGATCAACGCTTTCATCAAACTTAACTTTCGGTAAATCTTGTAATAATTTAAGCGCAGCTTCAACATCATAAGTTTTGCCAAAAGGCGCTTTTTCACGAATGATTTTAGCTCGTTTCGTCATACTCATCTTTATACTCCCCCTTCGACATCAACACCCATACTACGAGCAGTTCCTGCAATCGAACGCATCGCTGCTTCTAAACTAGCAGCATTTAAATCTGGCATCTTAATCTTTGCAATTTGTTCGATTTGTTTTTTGGTTACTTTGCCTACTTTGGATGTGTTAGGAGTTCCACTGCCTTTCTTGATACCAGCCGCTTCTTGAATTAAATAAGAAGCCGGTGGAGTTTTTACAATAAACGTAAAACTACGATCTTCATAAACAGTAATTTCAACAGGTAAAGGCTTACCTTGTCTTTCTGGGTTTTGTGTTTGAGCATTAAATGCTTTACAAAACTCCATAATATTAACACCTTGCTGACCTAAGGCGGGACCTACGGGTGGACTAGGATTTGCTGCACCACCGGTAACTTGTAACTTTACTAACGCTTTTACTTTTTTAGCCATCTCTATTACTCCACTTAGCGGGTGCAAACGCTAACCCTAAAGTTAGCTCCCCAAAAAATTAAGACAAAACGAATAGCTCCACGATAAATAATCTATCGTGAGAGAAATCCGTCTCTATCCTTTCTCAACCTGATCGAATTGTAATTCTACAGGAGTCGATCTTCCGAAAATAAGCACAGCGACACGCATGCGATTTTTTTCGTAATTCACTTCTTCAACGACACCATTAAAGTCTGCAAATGGGCCATCAATAACTCTGACCACTTCACCAATTTCAAATAATACTTTTGGTTTCGGTTTGTCAGTGCTTTCACGCAGACGATTTAAAATCAAATCGGCTTCTTTATTAGTAATAGGAGCAGGCTTATCGCTAGTGCCGCCAATAAAACCTAACACTTTTGGCGTAGATCGCACTAAATGCCATGTCTTATCATCCATTTCCATTTCGACTAATACATAGCCTGGAAAAAATTTACGTTCACTCTTACGCTTTTGTCCTGCACGTAATTCAACGACTTCCTCAGTAGGTACTAGTATTTCACCGAAGCTCTCTTCCATTGCTTCAAGGCGTATACGCTCTTCTAAGGCTTTTTTAACGTAAAGCTCATAACCTGAATACGCGTGTACGACATACCAACGTTTTTTCTTTACTTCTTTTGCCTGATTTTCTAGATTCTGCTCTTGGTCGGTCATGTGCAACCCTTTACCCTCTTTGCCCCATCAGCCAACTGATGAGCCACATTAAAATACCGTCTATACCCCATAAAACTAGCGCTAACACAACAACCATGGCAGCTACTACTAGAGTAGTTTGCATAGTTTCTTGACGCGTAGGCCAATGTACTTTGCGTAACTCAATTCTGGCCTCACGGGCAAAATTAAGTGTTTGCTTGCCTTGCTCGGTTTGAGCGGCAACAAACAACACAATCATCATCAAAAACAGCCAGCCCAATAAACGCAAAGGCCAAGGCTGCGCGCTATAATAATAGTTAGCAACAATCCCTGCAACTAATAATAAGCTAATAATCAGCCACTTAAGCCAATTAAATCGATCACTCTGTTGGAATTCTAATTTAGACATCATGTTTTAAATCGCAAAGCCCGTAATTATGTACTATTAATCTTATCCGGTCAAAGATTATTAATGGCAGGCCAGGAGGGTCTCGAACCCCCAACCTGCGGTTTTGGAGACCGCCGCTCTGCCAATTGAGCTACTGGCCTGCTACCGGACTGCCCTTTCTACTCTAAAATCTTAGCTACAACGCCTGCGCCGACTGTGCGCCCACCTTCTCGAATTGCAAATCTAACACCATCTTCCATTGCAATTGGGTTAATGAGGGTCACAACCATTTTGATATTGTCTCCAGGCATTACCATCTCAACGCCATCTGGTAATTGGATTTCTCCAGTTACGTCAGTCGTTCTAAAATAAAACTGTGGACGGTAACCTTTAAAAAATGGAGTGTGACGTCCACCTTCTTCTTTCGACAATACGTATACTTCAGATTCAAACTTCGTATGTGGAGTAATCGAACCTGGATGTGCTAATACTTGGCCACGTTCTACGTCTTCACGCTTCGTGCCTCTTAGCAACACACCAACGTTATCTCCAGCTCGACCTTCATCTAACAACTTACGAAACATTTCAACACCCGTACAGGTGGTCTTGATAGTCGGCTTTAATCCAACAATTTCTAATTCTTCACCTACTTTTACAATCCCTCTTTCAACACGGCCTGTTACTACAGTTCCGCGACCTGAAATAGAGAACACATCTTCAATAGGTAACAAGAATGGCATGTCGATCTTTCTTTCCGGTTGTGGGAAATACTCATCCATCACTTGCGCTAATTTAATAATAGATTGTGTGCCAATTTCGCTATCAACACCTTCCAAGGCTTTCAATGCAGATCCTATAACAATAGGAGTCTTGTCCCCTGGGAAACCATAAGAAGTTAATAAGTCTCTGACTTCCATCTCAACTAATTCTAATAATTCTTTATCATCAACCATATCGGCTTTATTTAAATAAACCACAATATAAGGCACACCAACTTGGCGCGCTAATAAGATATGTTCTCTGGTTTGGGGCATTGGACCGTCAGCAGCTGACACTACTAAGATAGCTCCATCCATTTGCGCCGCACCTGTGATCATGTTCTTCACATAATCCGCGTGTCCTGGACAGTCAACGTGTGCATAGTGTCTCTTGTCGGATTCATATTCAACGTGAGCAGTCGCAATCGTAATACCACGCGCTCTTTCTTCAGGAGCATTATCAATCTGATCATAAGCTTTTACTTCGCCACCAAATTTTGCAGCCAAGACTTTCGTCAATGCCGCTGTCAGTGTCGTTTTGCCATGATCAACGTGACCAATTGTTCCCACGTTTAAATG